>JFJP01037333.1_pt1 | contig 31923 bp, 20 predicted proteins | sample 431651 | NCBI WGS metagenome assembly JFJP01 (sample SAMN02602958, study PRJNA72255) | Microbial mat metagenome, whole genome shotgun sequencing project. | biome: fresh water; feature: sink hole; material: water; isolation source: purple microbial (photo- and chemosynthetic) mats found in... | reverse complement strand
TTTTACGGATTGCAAGACGGTGTAATGTATTGGAATTATTTTCTGCTATGGCAAAGTTTATATTTTTTACATTTTATAGCCATTGAATTTTTCTTTCGAGGATTTATTCTGCATGGTGCCAAAAAAGCATTGGGCTTTTATGCTGTTTTTTTTATGACCATCCCATATTGCATGATCCATTTCGGAAAACCTTTGCCAGAAACAATTGGAGCAATATTTGCCGGACTCGTTCTGGGTACCATGAGCCTTAAATCCAATTCTATTTGGCCTGGAGTATTAGTCCATTATTCTATTGCCATTACTATGGATCTATTATCGCTTTGGCAACAGGGAGTGATTTGATATATTTTGCAATTTCCCATCTTTCTGCTGTGCTTAGTTGGTTCGATTGACCGTGCATTAGGTTGAATCCTATTGATATAACATGATATATCTCTGATTCATTCAATTGCTGTACTTTCTCCTGTAATAAGTTACCGGGGGGATAACTATATTTACCTTCTGTATACAAATAGCCTTTTCCATCACCCTTCTCACCATGACACATGGCGCATTGGTTTTGATATAGCTCTTTTGTATTAGCAGTTATTATTATCGAATCGGGCATAGGATAATAAATTACGGCTTTTTTTCTTTCGTTGATATTTTTTTTCAATAAGTACCTACTGCTGTTGGCTGCAAATGTATATTGGAATGAGCTATCCGGTACTTTTTCATATAGCTGATTCCCTTCGAACATATCTGTAGCATAATCAATACCAGGTAGTTTTTTATTTCTTTTGCATGATATGAATACAATCAATATCAATAGAATAAGCACACTGGCTTTTTTTATTTTTATTTTATCACTATAAAAACCTTGTATCAACAGTGGGACAATTAATCCTGAGATTAAAATTAAATAGTTTTCATGTGGGTTGGGATGGTGCAAACCATAAAAAATACATCCGCTTCCTAAATAAACTGAATAAGCACACAATTTTAGTAAATGACTTTTATTGCGTAAAATGGCAAATCCGAATAGCAATAGAGGGGTTGCAATCGATAATAGCATAGAAGCATACCAAAGTAAACCATTGTCCCACCATATTTTGACGATTTTTACTTCGTCGGGTATTTCGGCGTAAGTTATAATTAGTGCATGAGTGAACAAAAAATATAAACAAAATAAGGCACCTGCTATGAAGAATTTTGAAAGATTCTTTATCTCCCAATTGGCTAATGACTTCAAATTTGGATGGTGAATAATATATGAAGATAATCCTATCTGTATAATTAGAATTAATGAAAAGAAGAAAATACTATTGAAATTAAAATGTTCCCAGTTTGGCAGTAGCATATCAAATGTATAAATGAATATAATTAGAATAGAAAGCACTACATCTTTGGCATAAAACAGTCCATGTCTTTTATCTCTTGCTTTTCGGTTAGCGATAATGACATTCCATAAAAAATAGAATAATATCAACACTTTAAATACCATTATGATGGGATGATAGTAATTTAGTAGTTGATGATTTTTGTCTTGTGAATAACTAAGTATAATTACAAAAGAATAGATAAAGTATAGAATAGAAAATAAAAGGATGGCATGTAATCTGCTTTTTTTTTGTTCATGATTGAGTTGAAACATTTTGATACCGGTAAGTCTGATAGACGATTCTAAAAACACTGGCGTAATTACAATAGCCAACAGCATGCTTTGTGAAAATACGCTTGATAATAACCCGGAATGGATTATTAGCAGAACTAAAATCAAAACCGCAAATATTTTCAAATGAATTTTATTTACTTCCATATTATTTTTTTTTGATTGACCACCTAATAACGAAATACCCTATAAGGCTTAAACAGGTAATTAATACGGATGTTTCAAAAGCTACCGGCACTTGAAATAGCAAAAAGAAAGCTGGTTTAGAACTGTATCTTTGCGGAAATGCTTCAACATTGATATAATATTGAATATATAAGGCAGCAAGAAATGCTATACTGCCTATAAAAATAAATAAAGTAGAATATTTAGTTTTATATTTCATTTATTTGGTTCTTTTTTCATGAAGTGAAATAACAGGAAATAGCCTAATAAAGAGAAGAAATAATAGTATGAAAATACCTATTGTACCAATGAACAGACCAATTTCTGTTAGGCTAATCTGATAAGATGTTTCATTCACGCCTAATGAAGAGGTTTGAAGCGATCCTATTACAATTAAGTATCTCTCTAACCACATACCAATCAAAATCCCTGAGGAAATTATGATGCTAAATCTCTGATTGGTTATGATTTTTTTTATCCAGAAAAATTGAGGAAGAAGGATATTCAAAAATATCATGAAATAGAAAACTAGTGAATATTCACCAACAAGCCTTTCAAGCAACATTTCTTTTTCATGAATTATTTCGCTCTGAAAACCGGCTATTATTTCACTTAAATAAAATAATGACATTAAACAGGAACAAATGAGTATTATTTTATTTATATTTTTTATTTCCATTAAACCTATTTCTTCTTTTAAATTTAAAAAACTTTTCAAGAATGACAACATTATTTGTACTAGAGCAAATCCTGAGAATATTGCCCCAACTACAAAGAATATGGGAAAAATGAGCGAATGCCAACCTGGAAGATAACTAACAGCAAAATCAAAACTAACAATGGAATGCACTGATACTACCAAAATAGCTGCAAGAGCGGCAATCATCTTGCCTAAGTAAAAATATTCTTTCCATTGTTTCTTTGTTCCGAACCAAAAGAATGAAAGGAAATGATATAAGTTTCTTTTGAACGGTGATTGTAATTTGTTTTTTAATTCGGCTAAATCGGGTATCATGCCCCACAACCAAAATAGCACAGATACTACAAAATACGTAAAAATTGCAAAGAAATCCCAAACCAATGGTGAGTGAAAATTGATCCAAAGTTCCCGTGTATTAGGATAAGGTAGCATCCAGTATGCAAAATATACCCTTCCAATATGAATGATGGGGTAGAATGCAGCGCAAATGATTGCAATTATTGTCATTGCTTCGGCTGCTCTATTGATACTGCTTCTCCATTGTTGGTGCAAAAGTAATAATATGGCAGATATAAAAGTACCCGCATGTGCTAAGCCTACCCACCATACAAAGTTTACTATACCTAAACCCCATGAGATTTGGCCACTTAAACCCCATTCTCCTAGTCCGTAATATATGGTTCTATATATGCTGTAAGAGCCTAAAAGGATAAATAGGATAGAAATTATTATCCCTTTTAACCAAAATCCTCTAGGTTTTCCTTCTAATATAACAATTGATCTTTCTAAAAGTGTTCCTTCCATTATTTGATGGTTAAATGGTTCTTTTTAGGTAAAAAATGGATGGCAAAGCATTGCTTCCGGTATACAAATATTGTGCTCTTTCATTGTTATATAATTTAGCAATGTTGGAGTTTTTATCATGTAAATCACCAAATGTAATAGCTGATGCGGGACATGATTCCATACAGGCAGTTTGTATTTCGTCCGATTCCAATATTCTATTTTCTGCTTTTGCTTTTATTTTTTTTTGTTGAATCCGATGATAACATAATGAACATTTTTCAATAACACCTTTACTTCTTATGCTAACATCAGGATTGCAAATTTTTGCATACGACAATTTATCCCATTCATTATTTGGTTCATTACCTCCCATGAAATCATTACCCGCATAATCTCTATAATTAAAAGTTCTTGCTTTAAATGGGCAGTTATTGTTGCAGTATCGGGTTCCAATACATCGGTTGTAAACCATCTGATTCAATCCTTCTGAACTGTGCAGAGTTGCTCCTACAGGGCAAACACTTTCACAAGGAGCGTTTTCACAATGTTGGCACATGATAGGAAATGGCTTATCTGTTTCACTTTTTCCAATCTGGATCATTCTTATCCAGTGCATGGCTCTGTTTTTTAAAATGTCAATTTTTCCTACTGTCGGTATATTATTTTCAATACTGCATGCCAGAATGCACGTCCCGCAACTTATGCATTTATTTAAATCAATTGCAATGGCCCATTGCACTTTGGTTTTTTTATTCGTGAAAAATGTGTCATGCTTATCTTTAACATTTCGGAATGTTAGCTGTCCTTCTTTTAACTTTATTCCTGTTTTTCCCAGTGGAATAATTTTTTTGCTGGGCTCAATCGTCCCTTCAATGAAATCATTCTGCAATGTGTAATTGTTTCTTAGTTTGCAATAGTCAGAATAATGTACGTTAACGAAATATTTATATTGCATTTTAACAATGCTAACGGGTATGCTTAGTTGTTTATTTATTATGATGATTTGCCCTTCTTTTAATTGTAGTTCTTCAGCCAATGCTTCTGAAATAATCGCGGGCTTATCAATGCAGATACCATTTATAGGATTTAGAATTTCACTTTCAAGAAAAGTATCTTCTATATTGTTGCCATAAAAACTTATGATATAATCTTTATATTCAATGTTTGGCTTTTCTTCTGGCGTTATAATTGCATTTGATTTAGCAGCTATTTGATAATCATTCTTTACATAAAATCCTTTTGAAAGTATATTAGCTTTCTCTATCGGCCAATTGTCTTTATTTGCAGCAATTATAGTCTGCAAATATGCATCAGTTAGCTGGTCTGTATTTTCATGTTGATAACAAAGTAGTGAGAGCAATTCATGGATGCGGAAGCCATTTTTATTGGTGAAAAGCTTTTGTGATATCCATAATTCTTTCGAATTGGCTTCATATACGTCGTATGTTTCATATGGATGCGGGGCAGGACTAACAATTGAATATTTATTACTAAAAGATGAAGGCATACTGTTAAGCCATATTCTTGATTCAATGCAATTCAATGATTCGTGAACTGATTCAATATTAAATTCTTTATATATATCAATCCCATTAAAGCAAATTATTGAGCCAATCGTATGTGCATTTAAATCTGCAAAAAACTCCTGAATGTATGTGTTATCATAGCAAAGACCGTTGATTGATATTTCAGGTAAAATATGAATCCCATTATTTTTAATTAATGTATTTATTTTTTTAACGAGCCTTTGTATATAGCTATTATTTGAGTCGCATAAAATAATGGCATTTGGAATGGAATTTTTTATTGATTCTACCATTTCTTTTACCAAAATTGCAATTGGATTTTCAGTATGGACTGACAGGTTTAGTTCTGATTGTTGAAGCAGTTGGTATATCCCCTCTAAAATTTGTAGCTCTTCGTTAGGACTTGCAATTATGCATTTGTTGGCGTTATTACCCGTAATGCTTCGTTTATAATCTATATGGTAATGTTCTATTTCTTGTCGTTGTTCTGAGTAACTCGGGATGAAATCTTCAGCGGTAAACCAATCATGTAAAAAATCAGCGTTAATGCTTATTATTGTTTTAATATTATTTAATGAAATTTTGGGTACATTGCCATTATATTCATTTGCAAAAGATTGGTAATTTTTATATCGGTATTCAAGAATTTTTAATCTTGAGTATTTTGTTTGTGCTTCTTTTATTAAATTCTTTAATATGGGTGATATTACTGGAGAAAGTATTATATACGTGTTTTTTTCATTCAACTGTATCTCACGTACAAGAAATTTTTTTAATTCTTCCAATGAAAATGCTTTGTCATTTTTTAACCTATTAGGATGATGTAATTGAATGTGTGAAGCCATTACTTGTTTGCTCAAGCCCTGTTTTATTCCTAATTGGGATACAGTTCTGATGATTCCGTTCTCTCTTATATCAAGTTTTACCCTTGAAATATTTGCCGCATCGCTAAAAGTGCTATTTACCCAATAAGGCTCACCCGGTATAATATTTTCAGGTTCAATTAAGTAGGGGATTGCTTTTTTTATGGGCTTGTCGCAAGAAGATAAGAATATCCCACTGGCAATAGCATGTATAATGTTTTTTATAAAATCTTTTCGTTCCATACTAATAATGGCAAGTATTACAATTTTGTTTCATATTTTCGAATACGTTTATCGATGCATTTGTATTCAAATCTGCTGAATATGATTTTTTATGACAATCATTGCACCATTGCATCGATAAATCATTTACTTGTCTTATTCTATGCTCTTTCTCTACTTTTCCGTGACATTCAGAGCAATCTAATTTTGCTGTACCAACATGTACTTGATGATTGAATTTTGCATGTGCAGGTAGTTTGTATACCCTGATCCATTCAATGGGTACTTTGTTTTCTATACTTTTATACATTTTTGATAATTCAAAGGCGCCAGAAATTTTACTTTCTCTGATGATTAAATGGCAAGACATACAAACTTCTATAGAAGGAATTCCCGCAGTTTTTGCTTTGCTTGCATGATAATGACAATACTGACAAGTAATATTATTATCACCGGCATGTGTTTTATGTGAAAATTTAATAGGCTGAATTGGCTCATAACTTTCTTGCAAACCAATATTATTTATTTTTGAAGTCAATCCAGTGATTATCCAAATTATAATAATCAATGCATACATGCTTAGTATGGCTTTCTTGTACTTTTTGAAATAGTTTATTGCAATAATTAGCATTACGATGCTAATTAAGCTTATTGTAATACTGGCATAATCGGGTAAGTATTTTTTAGGTTTATTGGAATTTTTTACTAGAGAAGATAAATATGCCTTGATGTAGATTAGTTGACTGTCGCAAACTGCTATGGAATCGTGACTGTCCATTACTAGATCAGAAAAATAGGCATCAATTGTCCTTTCAATTAAATATTCTGGACTATAATCTTTTATTTTTAAGCTTAACTCTAAAGCTGTAGGATAAAAAGTAAATGTATCAGTATTTTTTAATGAGTGGCATCCTGCACATGATATAGCTCCACTGCTATCCGTTTGGGTAAAATACTGATAGCCTAAACGGATGCTATTTTTATATATAATGTTAGCATTGATAATATTGAAAAAAAATAATAAAATAGTTATGGCTGAGCTCCGTCTAATATCCATTGTTTTATTTTTTCTAGCAGGTCGTCCGGAAATATTTCGCCTGGAGGCATATCTCCACGATAAACAAAGGTGTAAAAAGGACTGGCATCTGGAATACCTGGATTTATTATTGCGCTGATTATATTATTATATCCATCAGGAAAAGTATAATCGATTACATCACCACCTTTGTAATGACACTCAATGCAATATTTATTTACTATGGGTTGGATTTCTTTATCAAACGATACTAGTACGGGTTTTTCAATTGTATCTCGGTCGCAGTCACAATCTTTATACTTTGTTGAATCACATTCACATATATACACCGGATCTCTATCGCAGGCACAATCTTTCCATTTCGAAGCATCCCCGCATGGACAATCGTAAATAGCCTGAAGGGTATCGCAATGGCAATCGCGCCAAGGTGTGGTGTCGCAATCACAATCGTAAATAGGATGGTATGAATCACAGTAGCAATCCATATAGGGTGTACTATCACAATCACAAATGGGATCAATTGTATCGCACCAACAGGAGGGGTCTCTGTAAGGAGTATTATCGCACGTGCAAGGATATGGATCTAATGTATCGCAATAACAATCTCTAAATGAAGTGCTATCGCATAAACATTTTTCAATAGGTTTTATATACTGGGGTCCTTGATCTTTTTCGCAGGATAAATACAAAAGCGATAGAACTGCTGCTACTAATAATATGAATTCTATTTTATTATTTTGTTTTTTCATTCCTTTTCGGAGTGTTTTTAATTTAGAGGATCATTTTTTTTACTCAAAAAGAAGGTTTTGTGTAAATTGAATCCGATAATGAACTTACTTTCATTAATCTTCACATGTTCTGATGTATATATTGTTGATTGTAATATCCTATTTGACGAGCATATACCTACTTGAAAAACATGACTTGCTGTTACCATTTCATACATAATAGCAAAGGGAATGGTTGAGGATTGGTTTGAATTAAATAAAAAGGCATATTCAAAAATAAGATTATGCATTAAAGAAGTTCTTATTTTTAAGCCCAAAGGCAATGCCATGCTCCCGTTTTTTTCACCAGGCTTTACTAGATTTCTGTATGTAAATGCCGGAGCCACTTGTGCACTGATACTATTGTTAAATTTCCTAGCCATGATTAATTGATGGAAATAGGATAAACGATGATTTGTTTTATATGAAAAAGGTCTTCCATCGGCAAAGAAATAATCATCTCCAGGGTTTTCAAGTTTTGTTGTATTCATATCTATTTCTGAAAACCACGAAATAGAAATAGGAAAAAAATTATCTTCCGTTTGTTTAATAAGTGATAGCTTGAAAGCCGCATCATAAATTTTTGAAAATCTTGTTCTTCCTAATGTGATATATAAATCCCGGGTAATGGGTATATCGAATCCAAAACGAATGTTTGAGGTTAGATCGAGACCCAAAAAATCACTAATAGCTTTTTCAGATGCAATATCTGTTTCACCAAATTTGTGATTCACAACCAAATTAAAACTTCGCAGTGGCATCATTTCAATAGATTGTGAATGAAACAGGCTCGTAGTTCTAAAGGTTTTACTCACATACTCTCTATGATCTGAATTATCTTGCACAGATATAGATTCTTCGGCAACGACCGTGTGAAAACAATAGCATGTAATGAATAGAACGAAAATTGCTTTTCTCATTTATTAATTGCTTTGTATTTTTCTTATATAAATAACGGATTGCCAAATTTCTTGTTTAGATAGCACATCCTTAAATGGTTGCATGTCGTTTCCTCCTTCGTTAATCCACCAAAACAGGGCTCCATCTGTTCTTTCTTTTATTATTTTTTGATTTAAATCGGCCGGTTTGTTGCTTAGTTCTGCAGCACCAGGACCCTTTCCATTGCCATTGTCACCGTGGCATGTCCAGCAAAGTTTTTTGTAAATCTTAGCGCCAGATGCTATGTTTTTTGGATTGCTTTCTACAGGATTTTTCAGATTGTTGAATTGTACTGGGATTACTTTATTTGCTGGGATTTGAAAATCCGCATATCCTAGCGAAAAAAGAATTGTTGTACTAATTATAATTATTGCTAATTTCATTCTTAAAAATTAAAAAAAGCGGGATGGAAACTTATCCACCCCGCTTAAAATGGTTATTCTATTACTAACTTAATTGTTTCTTTTTTGTCGTTCATGATAAAATATGTTCCAGTGTTTAAACCATCGATATTTAATTGAGCAACTTTTTCTTTGGTTATTATCAAATTACCTTTTATGTCGTAAAGGGCAACATTGAATTCTCCATTGAAATTAACAATCCTGGTTGCTGGATTTGGATAAGCATTAAATGAATTTGATTTATCAGAATTTTCTTTGATTCCAATGAAGTCCTTGTCCCATCCGGTTAAAGCAATTGTCATGGCCTTATTGTAAGGTGCGGTATTTGCTTTATCAGGGTGTTGAATATTTACTAAGATGGTTTTTCCGTCTGGTGTTCCATTGCCTCCTGTTACTTCTGCTCTCTTAGGTGCTACAAAGATGCGGGTAAGTTCGTTAACCGTTGGATTATTAATGCTCATGTCAAGCAAGTACATCTCACATGCATTTGAACCTTGAGATTCTGCTGGTAAGCGGTTAAAAGTAGCGCCATTCAAATCTTCCTGAATGATCATATAGCTTTTTCCGTTTACTGTTATTTTTCCTAACCCGTCAGGATTTGAAAGATGTTTTGCAGGATAATCAGCAATTGCTTGAGATGTTGAGGTTGTGTATTCAGAACCACCTTCAAGGTAAGAACTTACAACACCTGTTTTAGGATCATAAACCAAAATTCTGCCATAGTAATCTACATAACTTTCTAAAGCTACGCCTTTACTTGCAATTCTGTCTGCATGATGCTTGGCTATAACTCCACCTTTAGGTAAGCCTTTCGCTAAATCAGCTCCAGCATTGTCTTTACCTGTTTCTGCAATATAAATCTTGCCATTTAATTCAATTACCCATTCTAAGCGAACAAACATCGTCGCACCTTTTTCTAACGCTTTGGTAGGTAAATTAATCATTTCTTTCAAATTGGTATTGTCCATCATAATCCACTTGCTGCTTGCATCAGCGCCGTTTTGATTATATACATACAATTTACCTTTGTTGAAATTTCCTTTTTTATCGGCAACGAATTTTACAAAAATGCCAGGTGTCATATCATCGGTTAAATAAACAATGCTATCATCTGCAATGGCACCGCCTTCAAATGAAATACGACCCCAATTGAATTGCTTTCTAATAGCTTCTGCTTTCATAGGATCTATTTCAACCATCCAACCTTGTAATTCGTGTTTTTCCAAAAGTTCACCTTTGAATAAATCGCCCGATGTTGCTGCTGCACCGGCACCTCTTAAGCGACCGTGTCCTATAACAACAGGGGTAAGATCTGAAATATAACTGCCTATATTTGTATTGGCAAGGGATGGATATTCTTCTGCTGTCCAAATACGGCCTGTAGCACTAATGATACCACCGCAATTAGTCCATGTTTCTCCAACAGTATTTGCAAAATCTATGTTATGGAAGATACCTTTACGTCCATCAGGTAAAGTAGTTTTTACTTTTACCAATGTATCAGTACTTAAATCGCGCATGATTTTAAATGAAGTCATTCCGCCTCCGTCACCGATTTTCTCGTTTTTAACGCGACTTTCATGATTAACCGAAATCCAGTAATAATCACCTTGTCGGCCTTCTCCTATAATTACAGGACTTAAATCGCTGATATATGACTCAATATTGCTATTATTTGCTGAAGGATATTCTTCTGCTGTCCAGATACGACCATCAGGTGATATGATACCACCGCAATTAGTCCAAGTTTCTCCAACTGTGTTCACAAAATCAACATTGTGGAAAATGCCTTTGCGACCGTCAGCTAAGGTTGTTTCTAGCATTTTTAATGTATCAGCCGAATATTGAACTTGAAAAGAAGTCATTCCGCCGCCATCTCCAATTTTGCTGTTTTTAACACGACTCTCATGGTTAATTGATATCCAAAAATCGCTGCCATTAGGAGTGATACCAATAAAGTCATGATCGCCTTTAGCACTAGCAAAACCACCACCTACAACAGTAACTGAATCAACAACGCCAGAAAAAATCTTTTGAATGCTAATTCCTTTACCTTCGTTGATTTGGAATTTTTTTATTGCTGCTGCTGCATATGACGGAGCAAAATGCAGGTCTTTTAAATCTGCTACATTATCAAAACCATGCAATGCAATAGTTAAAGCATTATTATAAGGTTTGTCGTTTGCTTTATCAGGATGTTGAATATTAACTAAAATTGTTTTTCCATTTTCTGTTAAACCATTTCCGCCTGTTAATTCAGCACCTTTTGGACCAGCACCAATACGAATTAAATCAGATAATGCGGGATTTGCAATACTCATATCCAATAAAAACATATCGCATACATTTGAACCTTGACCTTCAGCAGGTAAACGGTTGTATGTGTGGCCGTTCAAATCTTCCTGTATTACTAAGTGCCATTTGCTGTTAATCTTAACTTTGCCTAAACCATCAGGATTTGACAAGTGAATCGCAGGATATTTTGATACAGAATCAGAAACTAAAGTTGCAAATTTAGGACCACCTTCTAAATACACAGTAACTGTGTCAAGAATTGGATCATATACTAAAATACGACCGTAGAAATCAGTATAACTGCCTATTGCTGCAGCCTGCTCTGTTTGTCTGTCAACATGGTGTTTTGCTATAATACCTCCTCTTGTTGAACCATTGGATAATTCTTTACCTGCATCATCTTTTCCAGTTTCTGCTATATAAACCTTGCCTCCAATTTCAACAGGCCATTCCAAACGTACAAACATGGTAGCACCGCGTTTAAAAGCACTGTCGGGCAAATGAATCATTTCAGTCAAATTGCTGTTGTTCATTTCAATCCAATTACCTTTGCTTCCGGTTCCATTTTGATTGTATGCGTAAAGTTTACCTTTGGTTAAATCATTTTTGCTGTCGGCAACAAATTTCGTTAACAAACCAGGTGTCATATCATCAGTTAAAATGATTGTACTGTCGTTAAGGAATGCACCACCTTCAAACGACATGCGACCCCAATTGTATTCTTTTCTTAATGCCTTACCTGTTTTAGGATCAATTTCTACCATCCAGCCTTGATTTTCTACTGCAGAAATAACTGATCCTTTAAATGAAGGAACAGAAGTGCTGGTAAATGTTTTCGCAGTCTTATCTGCTGTTATACCAATAAAATCATGGTCACCTTTTGATTTAGCAAAACCACCACTAACTACAGTTACCGAATCAACAGCACCTGAAAAAATGGTTTGAACTTTTATTTTAGGATCTGTACTAAATTGCATCACTTTTATTGCATCTGCAGTGTAAGAAGGATTGAAATGCAAAGTTTTTAAGTCGGCTATTTTATCAAAGCCTGTCATCGCTAATGTTCCTGCATTATTGTATGGAGCAGTATTTGCTTTATCAGGATGCTGTATATTTACTAAAAGTGTTTTTCCATTTTCATCTATACCGTTACCTCCTGTTAACTCAGCACCTTTAGGACCTGCGCCTATACGAATTAAATCAGTAAGTGCGGGGTTTGAAATACTCATATCCAATAAATAAATATCGCAAACATTTGAACCCTGGCCTTCTGCAGGTAATCGATTATAAGTATGTCCGTTTAAATCTTCCTGAACAATCATGTACCATTTTCCATTTATTTTTATTTTTCCTAATCCGTCAGGGTTTGATAAGTGAATATTAGGATAACTTGATACCGCTTCTGATACAGAATTATTAAAATCAGGCCCACCCTCTAAATATACAGTAACCATATCAGTCGCTGGGTCATAAACAAGTACCCTTCCGTAATAATCTGCATAACTTGCTAATTCAATACTCTTAGCAGCTACTTTGTCGGCATGATGTTTTGCAAGTACGCCGCCTCTGACAAGTCCTTTGCTTAAATCTTTACCTGCATCGTCTTTACCTGTTTCTGCAATATAAATTTTTCCGTTGATTTCTACAGGCCATTCTAAACGTACGTACATCGTAGCACCTCTCTTATAAGCGCTATCAGGGAGGTTAATCATTTCGGTCAAATTGGCATTATTCATTAATATCCATTTGCCATTTGCTCCTGTGCCATTCTGATTGTAAGCAAATAATTTTCCTTTGCTGAAATCTCCTTTCTTATCTGCTACAAATTTGGTGAATAAGCCAGGCGTCATATCGTCTGTCAAAAACACAATACTATCATTTAACATAGCACCTCCTTCAAATGACATACGACCCCAATTGTATTCTTTTCTGAGGGCTTTTCCCGATTTAGGATCAATCTCAACCATCCAACCTTGGTTTTGAACAGCGCTAACAACGCTGCCTTTAAAAGCAGGTACAACGGTATTTTTAAATTCAAAAGTATCAATTACACTACCATAACCAATAATATAATCAGCCGTATCGCTTATGTATGATTTTATATCAGATAATTTTGCGGATGGATATTCTTCGGCAGTCCAAATGCGACCATCTTTTTCATTGATAATACCACCACAATTAGTCCATGTTTCACCTACATTTTTTACAAACTCTACATTGTGAAACTTTCCTTTTCTTCCATCTGGTAATGTGGTTTCTTCTACTATCAGCGAATCAGTGCTGCTTTCTCTAACTACTTTGAATGAAGTCATACCGCCTCCATCTCCAATAGCTGCATTTTTTACACGCGATTCGTGATTAACTGAAATCCAATAATCGTCTCCGTCTGGTGTAATACCTATAAAATCATTGTCTTTTTTCGATTTTACAGTTCCCCCGCTTTTTACGGTTACTTCTGTTGAATCGCCCATAAACAAAACTTGTGTTTGAATAGGAGTTTTTGGCACTTGAATCACCTTCACCGATTGGTCGCTGAAGTTAGCATCAATCTTAGGATCAAATTTGATCCCGTCTTGGGCAAAAATAAAGATTGGCACCATTATAATACCCGTTAAGAGTAAAAATTTCTTTTTCATAATAATAATTTTCGTTTTTAATGGAAGCAAATGTATCAATGAAAAAGATTATTGATATTAATTAAAAGTTAATTATAGTTTAATTGTTATAAAACATACAATGTGATTTAGTTTATTGAAAATTAATTATTTACAATAGGTGCTGATACAAAAGTTATATATATAATTTACAATTACTTAATATTAACTTTAAGTGAAATTTATATAGATTGTTTATAAAATATTTTGCACCGCTTTTTTAATATTACCTTCCATTCTATCTAGTATTCCATCTGAATCTCCTTTCGTGAATGTATCGCCTGTAATACTTTCATAAAGCTCTATATATCTTTCAGATATTTCGTTAACAAATGAATCTGACATTTCAGGAATGCTTTGACCTTCCTTGCCTTGAAAATTATTTTCAATCAACCATTTTCTTACAAATTCTTTCGATAATTGCTTTTGTTCTTGTCCTTTTTCTAATCGTTCTTGATACCCTTCTTTGTAAAAATAACGCGATGAATCAGGAGTATGTATTTCATCAATTAGATATATTTTTCCGTCTTTATTTCCAAATTCATATTTCGTATCTACCAAAATTAAACCCATCTTGTCTGCTATTTCAGTGCCTCTTTGGTAAAGTTTGCGGGTGTAATTTTCTAATTGTTCATATTCTATTTTTGATACTATTCCTTTTGAAATGATTTCTTCTTTTGATATATCTTCATCATGTCCTGCACTGGCTTTGGTAGTTGGTGTAATAATGGGCTCCGGAAATTTCTGATTTTCTTTTAATCCCTCGGGCATTACAACCCCGCATAAAATTCTAATACCTGCTTTGTATTGCCTCCATGCATGTCCCGTAAGATAACCTCTGATTACCATTTCAACCTTATATGGCTCGCATTTATGCCCTATAGTAACCATAGGATCGGGTGAAATAATTTTCCAATTAGGAACAATATCCGCAGTGGCATCTAAAAATTTTCCCGCAATCTGATTCAATACTTGTCCTTTATATGGTATTCCCTTTGGAAGTACTACATCAAATGCTGAAATCCTATCTGATACAACCATCACCAAATAGCGGTCATCAATGTTGTACACATCTCTCACTTTACCTATATATAGGTCTTTCTGACCAATTTTAAATTGTGTTTTAGTTACCGCTTTCATTTTTGTTAGTTTTATCTTCTATATTTTTATATGCTCTTTTCTTTTCTTCAAAAATTTCAAATGTTTCTACTATCTTTTTTACTAATGGATGCCGCATGTTATCGCGATGATCAAATTCAATAATGGTAACTCCTTCTATACCTTTCAACATTTTCATTGCTGACGATAGACCTGAACTACTTTTTACAGGAAGGTCTATTTGTGTTATATCGCCTGTAACTACAAATTTTGCATTCTTACCCATGCGGGTTAAAAACATTTTTAACTGACTCAGACTGGCATTTTGAGCTTCATCTAATATTACCACTGCATGATCCAAAGTTCGTCCCCGCATATAAGCCAAAGGAGCAATTTGAATTGTTTCATCTTCCATGTAAGTAAATAATTTCTTCGGCGGAAGCATATCTCTTAGCGCATCGAATAGTGGCTGCAAATATGGATCTAATTTATCCTTCATATCGCCTGGTAAAAATCCCAGTCGCTCCCCAGCTTCAACTGCTGGTCGTGTCAAAATGATTCTTTTAATGGTTTTCGATTTAAGTAGCTTAACAGCTAAGGCTATTGCAGTATAGGTTTTTCCCGTGCCAGCTTGTCCGGTAGCAAAAATCAAATCGTTTGCGGCAAATGAATCAATTAATTCCCTTTGATTAGGTGTTAGGGCTTTTATCGCTTTTCCATTATTCCCAAATATTATGGTATCGGCATCTTCTTTTTCTCCTAAGAGTTGCCCATCCATCATGATGTTTTCTACATCTTCAATGCTTATGGTATTGTACCTTTGAATATTAGATATAATGGATTCTAAACGTATTATAAATTGATCTATAACAATTTCTGGTCCTGTTATTTTTAGTTCGCTGCCCCTACCCGTTAATCTGAGTTGAGGGAAAAACTTTTGCATTAAGGTAAAATGCATGTTATTAATCCCATACAATTGAAGTGGATCAACTCCTTCCAAATAATATATTCGCTCTGTCATATCCCTGTTTAACTGCTGAAAAATAAACATTTATTTTTGTAAGCTTCCGCTTTTTCTAAAAAAAATACTAACAGCTTGTTAATTGTCGGGTTTTTCTTAAAAAATGTTCCTAAATTGCAACAAATTTCATTTTTTTCCATGCCTGTTGTAACCATAATATCCGATTGGAGTAACGATGATTATTACGCAGCTTCCTTAAAAGGAGGATTATACCGAAATATTCCGGGTGTAACAATTGTTGATATTTCTCATAAGATTCAACGGTTTAACCTGAATCAGGCTTCGTATATTCTTTCTTCTGCATTTAGGAAGTTTCCTGAGGGAACTATACATCTTATATGTGTTGATTCAGAAGCAGCTCCCGGTATTCCTCATATATTCTTTCGTCTCGAAAATCATTTTTTTATCTCTGCCGATAATGGAATTGTTGGTCTTTTGTCTGATCTCTTGCCCGATGAAGTTTTTATGTTGCCCGATAGCTTTCTCGATACTTTTCCTGAAGTTTCAGTTTTTGTTGAAACTTGCAAGCTGCTTTGTTCATCTAAACCACTTTCTGAGATTGGAAAAGCATATCCGCAATACCGAGTGAATAGCAAACTCATACCTACTTTTGATAATGATGCTATTTCTGGTATTGTTATGTATATTGATTCTTATAGTAACTTACATACAAATATTTCAAAAGAATTATTCTATAAGGTGGCCGCAGATAGATCATTTGATATTTTTATCAATAGCAATAAATTTAAAGTTAGTACAATAAGTTCCGCTTACAATCAGGTAGAGGAGGGTGAGCTGGTGGCTATTTTTAATGCCGCAGGCTTTCTTGAAATTGCACAAAATAAAGGAAATGTAGCCGATATTCTTAAGGTTTCATTAAACGGTATGATTCGTGTAAAATTTTATAAAAATAAGAATGAGCTTCGTGACGATGCTTTTTTAAAGCATTTTAAAGGATTAAGCTAATTTTAAGATAAGGGACAGGTAAATTAATTTTTGATTATGAAGGACAGAGTAAAGGAATTTGAACGTTTGTTAAGTATTATGGACGAGCTAAGAGCCAAGTGCCCTTGGGATATGAAGCAAACAAATATTAGCATACGTAATCTTACTATTGAAGAGGTATATGAACTTGCCGATGCCATCATTGAGGAAAATCATAAAGATATCATGAAGGAATTGGGCGATTTAATGCTGCATATTGTGTTTTATGCAAAAATGGCTTCAGAAGAAAATCGCTTCGATATCGCTGATGTTCTATACCATATCAATGAAAAACTTATATATCGCCATCCTCATGTTTTTGGTGACGTAAGTGTGGAAGATGATATTGAAGTTAAGAAAAACTGGGAAGAACTTAAGATGCGGGAGGGGCAAAAATCAGTTTTAAGTGGCGTGCCTCATTCTTTACCAGCTCTAGTTAAGGCTAGTAGAATTCAAGAGAAGGTGAGGGCTGTGGGTTTCGATTGGGACAAACGTGAGCAAGTATGGGATAAATTAGCTGAAGAAATGGATGAATTGAAGCAAGAAATCCTGCGCAGTAATCAAGATGCCATTGAAGATGAATTCGGTGATGTTTTTTTCTCTTTGGTTAATGCCGCACGTCTTTACGATATTGATCCAGAGACCGCTCTGGAACGTACCAACAGAAAATTTATAAGTAGGTTTAAATATGTTGAAGAACAAGCAAAATTGCAAGGTAAAAAGCTAAAGGATATGTCGCTCTCTGAAATGGATATTCTGTGGACGCAGGCTAAGTCTAAAGAATAGATATTGATTAAATATGTAGCTAATTTTTTTTATTATGGCTAAAGAATTTGAACATGAGTTAGAATACCGCGAAAGGCTAAAAGAGCTTAAAGGTATTAGAAGTGTTGGTTCTATACTTAGTCAAAATAAACCTTTAGATGAGTCAATTCAAGAAATTTGTTCTTTAATTCCCGAAGCGTTTCAGTATCCTGATCATACAGTTGTTCGTATTGTATTTGATGCGAATATTTTTGTGAGCAAAAATTTTAAGGAAACAAAATGGAGTATCATTCAAACTTTCGAAACTCCCGGAAATCACAAAGGCGTAATTCAGGTTTTTTATCTCAGAGAATTTCCTACTGCTGATGAAGGTCCATTTCTGAATGAAGAACGAGACTTACTGCTGAATCTTTCACAACTCATCTCAGGTTCTTTATCAAGAAGAGAATTACAAAAAATGCTGGGAGAGCATACTGAGCGCTTAAAAGAACTGAGAGGAATCAACCAAACTTCTCAAATTATTTCGCAATGGAAATCTATTGATGAAACGCTCTATAATATTTGTGCTGTGTTGCCTCTATCATGGCAATATCCTGACGATACGGTTGTTCGGATAAGCTTTGGTGATAAATTGTACACTAGCAATAATTTTGTTGAGACTCCCTGGTTTATGCGCGAAAACTTTATTACTTTCGATAATAAAAAAGGAAGTATTGAGGTTTTTTATCTGAAAGATCTTTCTGATGCATATAATCCCGTATTCCTTAAGGAAGAAGGACAGCTGATCAATAACATTGGCCAATTAATATCAGGTTTTTTGAATCAGTACCGAGGACGAGAGCTGTATCAACAAATGACATCGCGTTCTCAATCTGTTGCAAACTCACAGGAATATCGTGATGTGTTGATTAATAATAAACAACCCATTCAGCAGTTTTTTAATCAGCAAACCATCGATAAGTACATTTATTTAGACATGATGCGTTTCAAAGTGAAGGAAATTCTTTTTGTTGCAACTTTGTACGACGCTTTTATTTTGGAGAATGAAGACGCCTTTTTTGAACAATTTATGGGCGAGATTTATCAATATAGCCTTTTTTCACTTCCTCGCATTACTGCTGTTTCTTCTCATGAACAAGCTTTAGCTTTAATTGATGCGGTTAATTTCGATTTGGTTATTCTTATGGTTAGCAACGATAAGCAAGGCCCTGTTGATTTTAGCAATGTAATTAAACAGAAAAATCCTTGCCTTAAAGTGTATTTGCTGTTGAATAACAAAAGCATGGTTAAGCATTTTGAAGAAAATGTTCCTGTAATGCCTTCTGTTGATAAAATATTTGTATGGAATGGTGATTCACAAATCTTTTTTGCTATAGTTAAGTCAATTGAAGATTTTATAAATGCCGAAAATGATACCCGTGTGGGTTTGGTTCGGGTAATTATTTTAATTGAAGATTCTTCACAATACTATTCCCGATACCTTTCTTTATTGTATTCTATAATATTTGGACAAATACAACGCCTTATTAGTTCTGAAAGAAATGAGCTTGATAAGATTTCAAAAATGAGATCGCGCCCTAAAATTGTTCATGCGGTAAATTATGAAGAGGCTTCTTTTCTTTTTAACAAGTATAAAGATTATTTATTGTGCGTAATTTCCGATGTGGAATTTGATAAAGATGGAACTTGCAATAAACAGGCCGGACTTTCTTTTGTTGAAATGGTGCGCAGCATCAATAAAGATGTTCCTATAATCTTACAATCATCAGAAAATGTTAATAATAAAATAGCCCAAAAACTGGACGTTGAATTTATAAACAAAAATTCGAAACGATTATCAAACGATCTAAAAAGAATTATCTCACGCGCAATTGGTTTGGGTGATTTTTATTTTAAAGATGATAATGGTAGTGTGGTTGGAATTGCCCGCAATATCCGTGAATTAGAAACCCATATTGCTAAACTTCCTATTCATGTTGTCGTTTCTCACGCTCGAAAAGATCATTATTCCTTCTGGCTTATGTCAAGAGGCGAAATTCATTTGGCCCGCATACTCAACCCTATCAAAGAGTCTGCTTTTGCTGATAAAGAAGAATTCAGGCAATTCTTGATCAAAACAATTAATAAAAGCCGAAGTGATAAAAAACGCGGTAAGGTGCTGTCGTTTGAGGAGATTTTTGAGTTTACCGATAAAAATATTGTAGCCTTGGCAAATGGTTCTTTGGGTGGAAAGGGTAGGGGACTCGCTTTTATTGATACACTTATTTACAATATTGATTTTACTGAGTTAGTTCCTGGAATTACTTTTTCAACTCCTGTTACTGCAATTATTGGAACCGATGAATTTGAACTTTTTATCGACGAAAATGATTTGCATCAAATAGTTTATAGCGAAACCGATTATTCTAAAATTAAGACAGCCATACTAGCTGGTAAATTCTCTGTTCAGCTAGTAGAAAGATTAAAAGTTTTTGTTAACCAAATCAGAAAACCTTTAGCGGTTAGATCTTCTAGTATTTTTGAGGACTCAGTGACCCAACCTTTTGCCGGAATTTTTGATACTTACGCTTTGCCAAACAATAACCCCGATGAGGATGTTCGTTTAACTGAATTGCTTACAGCTATAAAATTGGTTTATGCATCCATTTTTTCTAATCAGGCACGTAGCTATTTCGAAGCCATTAATCATAAATTGGAAGAAGAAAAAATGGCGGTGGTTATTCAGGAATTGGTAGGCAATAAGTATGAAAATTATTTTTACCCGCACATTAGTGGCGTTGCTCAATCGAGAAATTTTTATCCTGTTGCTCACATGAAACCTGAAGATGGTTATGCTGTAATTGGTGTGGGTTTGGGTTGCTATATAGTAGAGGGTGGTAATGCTTTTAGATTTTCACCGCATTATCCTAATATTGATATTGTTTCAGCAAAGGATATCCTCCATGCTTCTCAATTAAATTTCTTTGCGCTTGATTTAAATCGGACTCAAACTGATTTTGTTGCTGGTGGCGAGAAAGCCGCATTGGCTTATTTAAGCATTGATGAGGCCGAAAAACATGGTACTTTAAAGCACTGTGCTTCTGTGTTTGATTATAATAACGAGATACTGATTCCTGGTATTAATCAGCCTGGACCTAAAGTTGTTAATTTTGCAAATATACTGAAGTACGAATATATACCCCTTTCTAATGCCATAAATGAAATATTAAAAACTGTTGAAATGTCTATGGGAACGCCTGTAGAAATAGAGTTTGCAGTTGACTTAGAAAAAAATAAACATGGTTTACCTACTTTCTATTTGTTGCAAATAAAACCCCTGATTGGTAATCAAACTGGATTTAAAATCGATTGGTCTGAATTAAACAAAGATAATATTATTTTATCTTCTGAATCTATAATGGGCAATGGACTGATTGATGATGTATCGGATGTTATTTATGTGGATATAGATAATTTTGACCGACTCAAAACAATTGCTATAGCCGAGGAAATTCAATTCATGAACGATCAATTAAAAAAGGAAGGCAAACATTATCTGCTGATTGGTCCCGGAAGATGGGGTACCCACGATCATAATGTTGGAATTCCAGTTAGTTGGCCCCAAATTTCAAATGCAAAAGTAATAGTAGAACTAGGACTTGATAATTATGCTTTAGATGCTTCTTTGGGTTCTCACTTTTTTCATAATGTGACTTCTATGAAAATTGGTTATTTTTCCATTAAAAGCAATGTGTCTAACGGTAAAGTTAATTGGGATGTATTTAAATCGCAGTCATTGATTTCTGCTACCAAATATGTGAAACACGTTAGATTCAAAAACAATTTAAAGATTGTAATGGATGGAATCAAAAGAACAGCTGCTGTTTTAACTAGTAATTAAAGAAGAATTGGATACCATTTTTGTTGCATATTATAACGCTGTTGGCGACCTAATTTCTGACGCTTTTAAAAACTTGATTAGAAGCAATCATGATTTTGAAATTTCTGGCGAATATTCATCTCTCCCAGTACTTGGAATTGCTCTGAAAAAAGTCCGCATCAATATTTTGGTTTTTGTTGTAAGAGATATTAATGATCATGAATTGTCGTTCATTCGAAAATCGAAAGATGAATATCCTTCTGTTAAAACTTTAGTTATTAGTCTTACCGATGATCCTGAACATCTATATGCTATTATTAAATCGGGTGCTAAAGGTTATTTAACTTGCAACAGCAACCGTAATGAATTTTATCAAGCAATTTATTCTCTCAGAAATGGTTATGACTTTTATAGCAAACCTATTACCGACTTGCTTCTTAAGAATTATGCCGATGTGATAAAATCAAATGATATTTCAAAGGCAAAATATTTGAAAAATTTAAGCATCAGGGAATTAGAGATCCTAAGATTTTGGGGTAATGGAATGACCAATAAAGAAATTGCCGATGAAATGTTTATTAGTATCCGTACCGTTGAATCGCATAAAAACCACATTATGCAAAAATTAAATTTAAAAACTATTGTCGATCTTGTCAAATTTGCCATTAAGAATAACATCATTACTATTTAATAATAATTGTTGGACGATAGTATTGAGGTTTTGCATACGCTTCACTCATATTTGCACCCCTACGTAAGCGTTCGTCGACAGGCTTCGCCCATAGCCGGCAAGCTAAAGAGGGTTTAGCAATAGCGGGGAGAATTGTTATGGAATCGTTACGTTTGGTATTTTAAGAAATGGATTAGAATTATTGCTATTAATTGTTGAATAATTATGGAAGGCCTCCAGCCTTTTTTGGGGATTTTGCATATAAAATATTATCTGCTACAATGAACCGTCTATAATTTATTGGCATCTCTGGAGGAGATGCACAATTGTAGAAAATAAATATACGTAAATTAACCAATAAGCCTCGAGGGCTTGCACAATATATGAATCAAAAATTTTTCAAGCTGATCCAAATTGCGTGAAGTTATAATATGATCAAATGTAGTCTTAAAATTAGCAATAACGGATTCATACCTTCTGTGGGCTGTTTGAGTGAATCCAATAAGGTGAAAAGAGATTTTTCCTCCTTAATATTATCCGTGTTTTACTGAATTTTATCGTATTGATGCTCTATTTGAAGCTATAAATAATTTAAATGAATAAATTTGTTTTGATTATTTAGTAATTATTAATTTAATATATTTTTTATGGCCGATTTATTAGAAGTAAAAGTACAAGATTTTATGAACAAGGTTATTGCCAAAAATCCTGGCGAAGCCGAGTTTCATCAAGCAGTGCAGGAAGTGGTTGAAACCGTACTTCCTTTTATTGAGGAAAACCCAAAATACAAACAGGCTAAAATTCTTGAAAGAATGACTGAGCCTGAACGAGTAATTATTTTTAGGGTTCCTTGGACTGATGATAAAGGTGAAATTCAAATCAATAGAGGGTTCCGAATTCAAATGAGTTCTGCCATAGGGCCATATAAAGGAGGACTTCGTTTTCATCCAACCGTTAATTTAGGCATTTTAAAATTTCTTGCTTATGAGCAGGTATTTAAAAATAGTCTTACAACACTTCCTATGGGCGGCGGTAAAGGTGGTTCCGATTTCGATCCTAAGGGTAAATCTGATAACGAGGTAATGCGTTTTTGCCAAAGTTTTATGACTGAATTGCAACGTCATATAGGTGCTAATACCGATGTGCCTGCAGGTGATATAGGTGTTGGTGGTCGTGAGGTAGGTTATATGTATGGTCAATATAAACGTCTTAGAAATGAATTTACTGGCGTTCTTACCGGTAAGGGAATTGAATGGGGCGGTAGCTTGATTCGTCCTGAAGCTACTGGTTATGGCGCAGTGTACTTTGCCGAAGAAATGCTTAAAACCAAGAATAGTAGCTTGAAGGGTAAAGTTTGTACTGTTTCAGGTTCTGGAAATGTAGCCCAATATGCCGTTGAAAAACTTAATATGTTAGGTGCTAAAGCGGTTACTTTATCTGATTCTGATGGTTATATTTATGATCCTGCAGGTATTGACAGCGAAAAATTAGCTTATGTAATGGATTTAAAAAATAATAAGCGTGGTCGTATTAAAGAATATGCAGATAAATATAAATGTACATTTGTTGCAGGAAAACGTCCTTGGGAGGTTAAATGCGATTTGGCTTTTCCTTGCGCTACTCAAAACGAATTAAATGCAGATGATGCAAAAGTATTGTTGAAAAATGGCTGCATTGGAGTTTCTGAAGGAGCAAATATGCCTTCTACACCTGAAGCTGTTGAAGAGTTTATCAAAGCAAAAATTCTTTATGCACCGGGTAAAGCAGCCAATGCTGGTGGTGTTGCAACATCAGGACTCGAAATGTCTCAAAACTCTATGCGCTTGCCTTGGAGCAGGGAAGAGGTTGATCAAAAATTACACGGTATCATGATCAATATTCATAAAACTTGTGTAAAATATGGAACCGAAAAAGATGGTACCGTTAATTATGTTAAAGGTGCTAATATTGGTGGGTTTATTAAAGTTGCCGATGCTATGATTGCTCATGGTGTTGTTTAGTAGTCTCTATTTTCTATCAATTTATACTCCGGCTGCCCCTTTTCCTATGGGGCAGCTTTTTTATAATACCTGATTAAAAATCGTTTTCTTTAAATCAACAATGCTAATTGGCTTGGTTAATACGCTGCAAAAATCATTTTTTTTCGCTAGCTTTTCTTCTATTTCTCCCAAATTTAATGATGATTGAGCAACTATTGGTATGTGTGGATATAGCTTCTTTATGTGGTGCGCTGCTTCTATACCATCAATCCCTGGCATCTGGATGTCCATTAATACTAAGTCAATCTTCTCACTAGAAAGCTTTATAAATGCTTGTTCCGCATTTGAAGCATAAATCAGATTATAAAAATCCGGATTCAAAACTTCTTTGTAAAAAACATAATTTAATTCCTCGTCATCTGTTACTAATATGTTTTTTCTTTCAATTATTACCTTTGCCGCTTCATCTACAACATCGTATTTTTCTGTCGCCGATGGAAAAGAAATGTAAAATTTACTGCCTCTGCCTGCTTCTGTTTCAAACCAAATTTTTCCACCCATCTTATCTAATAAATCTTTACATAGCATTAAGCCCCATCCGCTGCCTTGTTCCGGAGAATTTTTTAAATGTGGAGTATTGATGGTTTGATTCAAAATTTTGTCTATTACACTGTTTGCTATGCCTTCGCCTTCATCAATACACATAATAATAATATCATTATTTCGCATTTCGCCTTTTAATACCACTTTGCTATTATTTAAAGTAAATTTTATGGCATTAGATACAATATTTCTTAGAACAGTTAATGCAATATGCTTATCTGAATGGATATATAAATCAGTACTTCCTTCAATTATTAATTCAACATTTTTAAATTGTGCAATTGTTTTATAGAACTCAGTAACGTCTTCAAAAAGATCACGAACACTTAAATTTTCCTTACTAAATAAAATATTGTTTCCTTGCAGCTTCGTCCAATCTAATAAGTTCTCTAACAATAAGAAGGCTTGCTGCGAAGTCTTATAGATAGAATTGCTCGCAGTTCTATAATCAGCAATTGTTTGCAACGACTCAGTTAACATGAGCTCTGAAAAACCAAGAATCGATTGAAAGGGGTGACGTAAATCATGTGCAATAATATTATAAAATCGATCTTTTGCAGCATTTAACGCCTCTAATTGGGCATTAGATTCAGTTAATTTCAATTCCAATTCTTTTCTGTGGGTTATGTCAAAGGCAATCAGACTTAAATATATCTCACCATCTGAACTCTTATAGGTGTTTGAGTATTCATTAACCCATTTTTTCGTTCCATCTTTAGCTAAAATGATATATTCATTCAAATCTGAATCAGGTTTGTTAAACTTACATTTAAATCTCTCAATCGCTATTTTATGCATTGAAGAATCAATATAATTTAAAAAATGCATTCCCAAAACTTCCTCTTTTGTATAACCGCATAATTGCAAAAAATTATTGTTGGCATAGGCAATTAAACCTCTTTTGTCTATTTCAAGTAATAAGGTATTATTATTATTGTAAAGTGATTTGAATTTTTCAAAATTCGATTCTAAAGCTATTTCTGCAATTTTCTTTTCATGAATATTTCTTGTGATCCCTTGTATTCCAATAGGTTTACTATTTGAATCCCAAATAAAAGACATGGTTACTTCACCCCAAACAGTGCGTCCATTTTTATGCCTATGCAGCATTTCAAATACCTTGTAATGAGTATTTTTATCTATTTCCCCTTTCTTAAGTTTATCCATTTCGCCCATCAAAACTTCTTTCGCTTTTAATACCGATTCTTCAGGTAACCTCTTACTTACAGGCATACTCAGATATTCCTCAACTGTATATCCTAACTGTTTTTTTATAGATGGACTCATGTATACAGTATTAAAACTTAAATCCTGCATCCAAATAACATCTGGAAAATTTTCTGCTATATAATTAAATCGCGCTTCTGTTAAATACAGCGTAGATTTTAATTTTTTAACTTTTCTAAAATAATTAAATATTGAATACATGTTGATTTTCTCCCTTCAAAAGAAGACAATTTAGAGATTTATTTTGGATATTCAATTCGCAAATGATAAATATTTTTTAATCTTTTTTTAAATATTTCTATTATTTCGCTTATTTCCCTAAATGTAATATTCGAATCATTATATTGACCTTCTCGCAGTTGCTGCTGTATAATGTCTTGAACCAAATTGTTAATGTTTTCTTCACTATATATTTTTAAACTCCTCGAAGCTGCTTCTACTGAGTCAGACATCATTAAAACTGCCATTTCTCTAGAATATGGCTTTGGTCCAGGATAGGTAAAGTGTTTTATATCTACTTCTTTATCTGGATAATTCCTAAGATAGGAACGATAAAAATACTGAACCGTTGTTGTACCATGGTGGGTACGAATAAAATCAATTACCTGCGTAGGGATTCTGTTCTTCCTCGCCAACGAAACTCCTTTATTTACATGTCCTATAATTATTTCTGCGCTTTTTTCAAAATCAAGATTGTCATGCGGGTTTATGCCTTCTGTTTGATTTTCTATAAAGTATATGGGGTTTTCAATTTTCCCTATATCATGATACAATGCAGCTGCCCTAATTAATGGAACGTTACCTCCAATTTTATAAATTGCATCCTCTGAGAGATTTGCTACCTGTAACGAGTGCTGAAATGTTCCAGGAGCTACTTCTGCAAGTTTTCGCAATAAGGGTTGGTTTGAATCAGCTAATTCTAACAATGTTGTTTCTGATAAAAAACCAAACATTTTCTCAAAGATATAGACCAGAGGTATTGATGTTAGTACAAAAAATCCATTAATAGCAAAATATGAGAAATTACGCATTTCAATTTTTGATATCGATCCGTCTTGATAAAGTACCAAACTAGCATATACAAACCAGTATAAAAAAATTATGGATACGGATGTGTAAAACAATGAACTTCGCCGGTTCTGATTTCCAAATGAGGTGATGGCAAATCCACCTATTATAAAATTAATAAAGATAAATTCAAATGGATTGGGAGCCCAAAATCCTACTATGGTAAGTATCATAAGATGTACAAAAAGTGCTAGCCTCGAATCGTAAAAAGCTTTTATTATAATGGGCACTACAATAAATGGAACGATATATAAATTTAAAAATTTGTAGTTTATAACCAAACTTGCCAGTAAAACAAATAACAATAACAATAATATTATAAAGGATGTACGTACCCTTTGATAAAATACTTCTTTTCGAAAATTCCTTAGAAACAAAAAAAGAATGGAAATACAAATCAACGAAATGAGCATTTTTCCTGCTAACAAGCCCCAATAGTTATCAGTTTCACCTAATTTATTTTCATATTCCTTTTTTAGGGATTCTAAAATTCTAAATTTTTCATAATTCACATACTCACCAGTCGAAATTATTCTTTCGCCCTCTAATACCATGCCTTTTGCGTAGGATATGTTTTTAAGATAATCATTTTTTTGGTATTCAGTAATTTTTTCATCAAAAAAAATATTTGCAGTAATAAAATTTTCAAATCGTATTTGTGCAAAAAAAGCTGCAGTCAATTTTTGAGAACTGCCACTATATCTATTGGTAAAATCACTATAATAGGTTTCAATATATTCATATGCGCTTCCTTTGGTGAAAAAATTCGAAAATTCATATTCATCTAATACATTGTTTTTAACTAGTATTATACTACTCGTTTCTGGATATTGATTGTTGAAATTATCAGGAAACTCTAATATTCCTTTGGTATAAACAAAGTTGATTAAGTGATGAATTTGCTTGAAGAGCTCATCTTTTACAACATATTTTTCAATATCTATATTTTTTTGACTAAATGATTCCCATGCTTTTTCTAATTTTTCATTGAATATTTTTTTCTGATTCAAAAATACTTCTGTCTCAAATTTAAAATGAGGTTTGAAATTCTTTAATATGCTGTCTTTTTCTTTTTCTATTTCATAATCTAATTTTGATATGGGAAATGAGAAGGGCGCAATTAATGCGTCGTGTTGCCATGGTTTGTTTTTTTGATATTCATATCTGAATTTTCCTTCTTTCGGCGTTAAATATGTTATAAATAATACCGAGAATATAAATAAAAATACCCTGAGTAAATTATCTATTTTTCCGGACAACTTCTCCATTATCTTTCTCATATTCTGCTGTTTCCTATTATTTATATTGATCCTCAATAAAACCTGTTAACCTATGTCCGGAAATTAAATACCTAAATTCAGGTTCTCCCATTGCAGTAACTTTAATATAAATACTATCAGTGATGCTCTTTCCTGATAATGATACACTCCCTTTCAGAATAAGTTTGGCATCGTTTATATTGATAGTACTACCCGAAATTTTGTCAGTTTCATTACTTGAAAATATTGACAATTGTTTTGGATTACAACCTGCTTTAAACTCAATAAATTTTTGTGTACTATTGGTTCTGGTGCAATATACTATAGCAGAGTCGTTTCTTCCCGATGCCGTATTGGACACAATTAAATGATAGTATTTTTCTCCATAAATATCTAGCATTTCACCTTCAATGTCAAATTGAATTTGAACTAAGTATTTTCCTGCAAGTGGATAAATTGGACCGTATAATTCTGTTTCTTCTTTACAGCCTCCGATTATTAGTATGATGGCAATTGCCTGAAGTATTTTTTTATATGGCTTCATATTTTTAATGCTTTCATTATTTTTACTTGTTTATATTCCACCATACTGGCGTTGTATTCGAAACTTCTATAGGTGTATTTGAATTCCTGGTTCTTTCCGATTTAGGATAAACAAATCTTTTTGGATATTGATGTTTTCCTGCAATATCTGAAAGAACACTGGTTTTAGGTTTAACAAATGTACCAGGCTTATATTGTGTGTCAGTTGTTAATAGTTCAGTTCTTTCAGGATAGCCAGTTCTTACATGTTCTATATAGGATTCAATTCCATTTATACCTGCATTAGATGCCCACTTCTGGGTAATAATAGCTTTTAGTTTGTCTTCAAAATTACCGCTATCAGGATATGCATATACACCGGTAAGATAATTATTGGCATTGAAACCAAAACGTTCAAATGCTGCTTTTACCCCATTTTCATAGTATATTTTTGGATCAGAAAAGCCATATCTTAAGGCTGCTTCAGCAAGTAAAAAATTGGCTTCCGCTTTACTTATTAAAAATGCATGATCTGTAGCTAATATCCTAGCCCTGGAAAAATTCTCGGGATTTTGTACCGTGGTGCTGGTATTATAAGTTCCTTGTGGTACTCCTATTTGACCAGATTTACCTGCAATATATAGCTTGGTTATCCGTGGATCGTTATGTAACTTTAGCCAAGATATAAATGTGTGACTCGCCAATAAATTATTCTTGATGTTGAGCGCAAATTGGTCAATAGCATACAGTGGGTTTAAACGATTGGGTTCACTGTTGAAAATTTTTATGGAAGCGTCTTCATCTAAAAATAATGCTGATGCATTTATCATGCTAATAATACCTGAGTTGCTTTTTGTATTATTTACTAAGCATTGCCGTATATAAATTTTAAGTCTTAAGGTATTGATAAACCGCTCCCATTTATATAAATCTCCTTTAAAAATATAATCCGACTCAAGTGCTGTTTCATATTTTGATAATGATGCCGGATCATTTATAATGTTTGTTGTAAGCTTATGTACATTATCTAATCTCACAATTAATGAATCGTACACCTCATTTCCATTGTTGTACGCAGGTTGTAGGTATTGCTGTCCTTGTAATGCTTGGTTAAATGGTATCTTGTCATATAAGTCAGCCAATAATTGAAATCCATAACATTGCAATGCGGTTGCTATAATATAATACCTTTGGTCTTCGTTTTTTAATGCTTCTTTTTTTATATATTCAAAATCGTTTAATGCGCCTGAATACATTTCCTGGAATGATAAATCTAATGTTGATGCACTAATATTGTAACTGTCAAATTCAATGTATTGAATTGATGAATTGCTTTGCGCCCAGTATTGCGACATAATGCCTCCAGCAATATTGTAAAAAGAATTTACTTGCGATACCAGCGATAATTCTGCTGCCGGTAATGCCAATTCTGGTGAAATGGCATCCGGATTATTTGGGTCGTTGTTAATGTCTAACCAATCATTACAAGAGGTTAAAAATATAATCAATATCAAAAATATATAAGTGTTTTTTTTCTTCATTAGTACGATGCTTTAATTTGTAATCCTATACTTCTTATTGATGGCCCTCCTCCATATTCTCCAAATTCACCCGCAATATCGTTTCCAAATGTTGATGTCTCAGGATCTATTACTGTATTTCCGGAGGGTGTCCATAAAAATAAATTTCTACCCACTATGCCAAATGAAATGTGCCGCATTTTAATTCTATTAATCCATCCAGAAGGCAGATCATAGCTCAAGGAAACTTCTCTGAGCTTTAAATAGGTTCTATCTAATATGTGATTTCTGATGCTCGATTTATTTGTTGTAGTATAATAATATGTCCATATATTTTCAGGTTCAATAGCTTGAGTGTTTTCTTTATAGTATGGCTTTCCATCTGCATCCAAAAATTCCTGCACTGAATTGGGCACAATAAATGCTTGTCTATTATTATATGCTGTTTGAATTGAATTCCCGGTAAATGTATTGAATACTGATGTATAGGAATATAATAATCCACCTTTTCTAAAATCCAATAACGTATTTAAAGAAAAACCTTTATAGCTAAACTGCTGCGACAGTGCCATTATAAAATCTGGGTGAATAGTTCCGTATTCTTCATTTGCCGCAGCGGTTTTCGGAATCCCATTTTCATCTACTATTATTTGTCCCGATGAATTTCTTAAGGGCACTGGCCCTTCTATTATTCCCATTGGTCGGTTGGGTTTCGCTACCATACTTACATCGCCAACTTTTACCAATTCTATTTTTTGAAGTTCGTTGGGTAGACTTATAACTTCGTTTATATTTTTGGTATAATTAATATTTATATTCCATAAAAAATTTCTTGTTTGTATCGGTTTTATATACACCATGAGTTCTATACCTTTATTCTCTATATCACCAAGATTCATCGTTTGTGATGTATAGCCACTACTAGTTGATATTGGTACATTTAGTATTTGTCCTCTCGATATTTTTCTATATACTGCACCATCTAATCCAAATCGATTTTTCCAAAATCTTAAGTCCAAACCAAATTCAATTTCTTCAGTCATTTCTGGTCGTAAAAGATTATTTCCCAAACGATTCCCTACTTCAAATGCTTCCATACTATCTATTGGAAATGTAAGACTATGGTATATTAAATTGATTTCAGACCTTGTAAATTCTGAGTTTACAACATACGGACTGGCATCGTTACCTGTCATACCCCAACCACCCCGCACCTTAGCAAAAGGTAGGCTTTTCTTCAACCCCGGAAAAGCGTCAGATAGCAAATACGAAATCGTAAATCCTGGATAGAAATATGAATTGTTCTTTTCAGGTAATGATGATGACCAATCATTGCGCAATGA
>JFJP01037331.1_pt1 | contig 31932 bp, 28 predicted proteins | sample 431651 | NCBI WGS metagenome assembly JFJP01 (sample SAMN02602958, study PRJNA72255) | Microbial mat metagenome, whole genome shotgun sequencing project. | biome: fresh water; feature: sink hole; material: water; isolation source: purple microbial (photo- and chemosynthetic) mats found in... | reverse complement strand
CGATAAAGGACATTTCCTTGTTGTTCTGCAGATGTAAGGCGATGTGGCCAATTTCATGCATCAGGGTAAAAGCAAAATTGTCGATTCGTTTGTGGCGCAAGGATAAAGCAACAGCCGGGTTATTGACACTCCAAAAAGAATATCCATCCACAGGAGTGCTGTCGAAACGATTCAATTGAACGAATTTGATGCCGTAATATGAAAGAATAGCAGAGGTTTGGGATACGACATTCTTATTCTCGAAGAAAACAGATTTCAGCTCATCAACCAGGTTTTCTAATTTATCAGGGTTGAAAGGTGCGACCTTCATACGATCCGCTTCATATTTTGCAAGGGTGCTCCAAGCAAATATATTGTTGGCATTCACTTGCAGCTTGCTTGACTTGCGGTAATAAGCATTTGCTTTGTGCTTAGCCTGCAGACCCACTAATTGTTCGATAGAAGAAACTGCATACACTTCATAAAGTTTCCTGATATTGGCTTCGATATCGTCCTTTAAATATCCAAGCCCGGCAAATTCCTTAACAGGTACCAGTTCTTTGATGAAATTCCAAGTAGTGATATTTTCCATCTTGCGAATATTCTTTTCTTTCAGAGCAGCTTTATCGAGTTCATATTGACTTTGGAATCGCATCCAGTATTCAGCAGAAATTTCTAATGCTTTTTCTAAGAGTAGAGCAAAGTCAGCGGTGACAGGTCTTTTGCCTTTGATGATTTCATTCAGGAATGTAGGGGTTACACCAAGCAAAGACGATAATTCTTTTTGAGACATTTTACGTGCGAGCAGTTCATCCCTGAGTAAAATTCCCGGGTGAGTTGCTTCATATGGGATTAGTTTGTTCGTTGCCATTGTTGATTGTGTTGTTGCGTTTTTTTCTTTCTCTAATTCTTAGTCGTTGTAATGAGGGCTCAGCTCTATAATTGCACAAATTGTAATGGTATTGGGAGGAATGCCGGAAATACGTGATTTAAACTCAATTCTATATTTATTGTTGACTCTGATGGATTCCAATCCAACCTTATCGCCTTTCAGTTTCTCATAATTAAGGCTCTTTAATGCATATAAGTCCTCGATTTTACTTGCAGCTCTTAATTTATTGATGGCATTTCTGTACTGAACTATAATAGATGGTTGATACCTATGTTTTTTGTTTTTAGTTTTCCCCTCTTCGAATAATTCCCGAAGGTAAGGTTGCTCAAATACAATCTCCATGATTTCTTTTTTGCAAAGGTAAAAAAGCATATGTAATATTCACTAAATAAGTGAATTTATTTGCAAAAATAATAGAGGCAATGCTTTGAATGAAGGGATTCACTGAAGTATACCAAGTACATGTGACAGTACCAACAAAAAAGTCCTAGCTGCAAAGCCAAGGACTTTTGGGGTGTGTAAAACTATTGCCGCAGCAGAATGATTTCGTGGTAATGCTTGTCTTTGAGGGCGCGGGAGTTGATGAAATTAACCTTGCTGCGGAGGCCATCAGCATTCTGCAAGTAGTGGGCTACATTGGACACAAAGTTTCCGGATAGATTCTAGATACAAAGACCTTTATGAATTTTGGTTATGACAGTGATTTTTAATGTTTTATTCAATGTGCACATTTTGTGTCTGCCAAATTCTATTTTTTTTTGTATTCTTATTTTTAGTTAACTTCACACAAGATTTAGATGCCGAATAGTATGAAAAAAAATACGTTGGATATGAAAATAGTGTATGGTATGTTTATGGTTTTGCTTTTGGCTATGTGGCAGTGCAAACCTTTGGAAGAAAAGAATATAAGTGACAGTGACAATAAGGAAAATGCCACAACCGGCAGCGATACTACAAGCACTGCCAATCAACAAGCCAATGCGCTGGTGGCAGGAGTACCGCTGTATTTCGATAGTGTAGGGGTACTTATGCATCCGGTAGGGCTAACCAATGCCATGCGTCCCGATGATCAAAGCCGCTCTAAACTGAACCTGTTCGATTCTGACAGCTACTCGTATACCGATGATTATTTCTGGTGCTCGTCCAACGGGTACGATTCGTACTCGGGGCGTATGAGCAATATCGTTTTTGAAACAGACACAACGCATATAGCCCTTACTGGCAAACGAGTAGTAATTTCCGAATTTACTTTTTTGCGGGAACTTAAAGAGCGGAATGTGGGGAGCTACATCATTTACCTATTGGTACAAGCCACAGATATCACTAAGGCAAAAACGGATAAACCATTGCTTACAGAGCTTTGGATGAGCAAGACAAATGGCACAGAGTTCACGCAAATAAGCCCGCTCCAGGAGTCGTTTGAGGAAGGAAAACTAATAGCTACCAAGGGGCGGTATTATTTCCGGACCAAGGTAAGTGCTGAATTGCCTTCGTTTAAGTATTATTACATACAGTTCAACGCCAAAGGGTATGAGGTTGAAGAATATCAGCCCCTTCAGTATTTAAATAAATAATGCGCGCACTTTTGCATCATAGATGTTGCAAAAAAAATCGATTAACGAAAAGGGGAAAAGCATGGTGGCTGCGACATCTGTATTTTCAGTTTTTCACCTTTCGTTTAAAATTATTGTAGGTGTATTAAGGCTCAGTATGGTTATACTCTCTGAGGGACTGCGCTCAGCGTTGGCATTCTAATGGTTTCGTAAGTACAAAGTACTGACCGATAAATGATTACTAAAATCCCCCCGGCTGATTTGTCATTTCAATGAACCATCAGCCGGGGCTATTATTTTTGCAGAGCAGTATTTCTAATCTATTGCATCAGATTATATCATCTTTTCAAACCAAGTTTCAGCCCAAAAGCTACCCAAAGTGGATCTTGTGGTGTAAATTCGAAATCTGCTTCGTTGTTGCTAGCGTTGTAATATCTGGCATCAGTAATGTTTGTGGCACTCACAAAAACACCAATTTTGTATTTATAATTTTCAAAAATCTTATAATTGGCAGATGCGTCAATCACTGTGTAGGCATCTACTATCACATTTTGGTCGTTGGTAGAGGTAAATACATGGGTGCCGTCAACATATTTGGCATTCATATATACATTAAAATTGCGCCATGCAAGACCGAAGCCTGTTTTTACAGTATTTTTGGCGCTAAGTATGAGAGGTTGGTCAGCTATATTGCCATCAGAATATGAGTAAGCTGCAAAGATATTTACCAGAATATTATTTGTAAGTTTTCCTACATAGTCAAGCCTGAGAGTGCCGCCAAGTGTTAGCGCTTCGCCTGCATTTACAGGTTTTATCACATAATCTATAGGTATATCTTTAAAGGTTTCGCCTGTAAAACCTTGGGTAATAATAAGGTTGCTTATGGTGCTGTAATACCCATTGAGAGATACTGCAAAAGATTCGCTTACCTGATATATGCCCTGAAAATCGAACGATTGACGCTTTTCGGGTTGCAAATCCGGATTGATAAGGCGCCAGAAAGAACTGGCTAAGCCGGTAGTTTGGCCTGCTGTATTCCTTATTGCATAAAACGAGCCAAAGTATTGATAAGCAAAGTGGGGCGACGGTGCTAAGTATGCATGGCCATAGAGCAATTTTATAGTAATTTTGCTTATAAGCTTGTATACTATACCTATGCGTGGATTTAGAGTACTATTGAATCGGGAATTGTAATCGAAACGGGTTCCAGCGGTGATGTTGAAATTCTCGAACAAGGTATACTGAGCCTGAAGGTATGCTCCAAGGTTATAGTAGTTTACATTGTAGATATCTTGATATATAGTTAAGTAATTGCCAGCGGAGTCGGTTATATTGGTACCGGGGTAATATATTTTTTGCTCTTTTATTGATTTCGATTCATCAAATTCCCAAGGCAAGTCACTGGTTTTAGGAATAGCATGCACATATTCGTACATGGCACCGCCTACCAAGGTGAATTTTTTTGAATGCTGGTAATTGATTTGCTCTTCCCACTTGATGGTTTGGTTTTGCTCATACTTATAAGCAGGTTCGTAACCAGAATAATGATTGATATACAAGGAGCTTGGAAGAATTTCAAACTCTTGTGCCGAGATATTGGATCTGATGGATAATTTCTCGTTTTCAGAGATATAGTTGTGTGCTATATATAAATTCTGCATCTGTGTGCTAAAAACTGTTTCTTCGGTTGAATAATAGTGGTAAGGCGCTGCGGCATAAGAACTACTGTGAGATTCGTGAAAATATGTAAATCCAATTTCAAACTTTTTGTGGTTTAAACGAGCCCGTAGGTTATAGGCATCGGTGGGTGTGGCATAAGGTTTTACTCCCAAGGCAGGCGTTATGGTGTCTCCAAACATGAGCATTTGTCCTGTTTTCTGAAAATGATGATACCAGCTATATTCTTTTTGGTAGTAGTCGGGCATAAATGGCTCATCAGATTGGTAATATTTGGCATTGAAAGCGAAGGAAGTAGTTTTATTGCCTATGCCGCCATATAGAGTACTGCTCAAGGTGTTGAAAAGTCCGTATGATGAATTCATGAATATGCCGCTGTTTTCATTTCCTTTAAAAGTAATAATATTGATAATGCCTGTGAAGGCATCTGCACCATAAAGGGCAGATGCTGGCCCAAGTATTACTTCCACTTGTTTTACATTGGCCAAAGAGAAACTCTGATCAATGGTGTGCGGCGTGCCAGTAGAAGAGTTTGCGCGAATTCCATCTACCAATATTATAAATTTCTCATTTCCGTATACTCCATTAATGGTGTATACATCTGAAGTCTCGGCAGAAGCTTTTTCGTTGATTTCTACCTGGGGTATATCTCTGAGCAAATCTTTGAGCGATGCATAATTGCGCTCTTCAATCTGCTGTGCAGTTATTACATATACAGTGGCAGGAGCATCAGTAGCTTTTTGAATCACTTTAGAAGCAGTCGATATTTTTATGTTTAGTATTTCTTCAAGTGTAAGTTCGTATATATCTTCTAAATCAATGGTATCGGTCTGAGATTGGGCTCCTGCAGATATTGCAAAAAATGCAAGTATGAATATGAGTTTTTTCATACGTATTTCCTATTTTTGTTTAAACTTAAACATTTTAGCGATAATCGGAATTTCATTTTCGGTGCACAATATATGTATAATACCTATTAGTTTGCTTGAAATGTAGGCAAGTTAGGACTATATTTCATCTATTCCAATTTTGAGAGTCAATATTTAGTTTAAAATCTTGTTATTCTGCCGGGTGTTTATAAATAATTTAGGCGTTGCAACAAATTTGCTCTGAAAGGGGGCATGGTAGGTCACAAAAGTAAATCGTCAGGTAGACCATTGTTTACCTGACGATTGGGTTATAAAACTAAATGAGACGAGTATTTCTTATTTCATGAATTGAGGTGAAACCACCAACTCTTTTGAGCCTTGCTGGTATACATAAAAACCTTCACCACTTTTTGCCCCCAGATTGCCAGCTTCAACCATATTTACCAACAGCGGGCAAGGCGCATAGCGCTGGTCGCCCATACCATCGTACAATACGCGCATGATAGAAAGGCAAACATCGAGCCCAATGAAATCGGCTAGTTGCAGAGGCCCCATGGGGTGTGCCATACCGAGTTTCATTACCGTATCTATAGCAGCTACATCGGCCACACCGGTATATAGGGTATATATTGCTTCGTTTATCATAGGCATGAGTATGCGGTTGGCTACAAAGCCCGGATAATCGTTTACCAGCACAGGTGTCTTACCAAGTTTCACCGATAAGTCGTATATGGTATCGGTAGTTTGTTTCGATGTTTTGTAACCTTTAATGATTTCCACCAGCTTCATCACGGGTACCGGATTCATAAAGTGCATACCTATCACCTTGTCGGGGCGCTTTGTGGCTGAGGCAATACGGGTGATAGAAATAGACGAAGTATTGGAAGCCAATATGGCACTTTCCTTGCACAATGTATCCAATTCTTTGAAAATATTCAATTTTATGGCAGTGTTTTCAGTAGCAGCTTCTACCACCAGGTCGGCATCGGCCACACCTTCTTTCATTTGGGTAAAAGTTTTAATATGCTTCAGAGTATCAGCTTTTTGGGCCTCTGTGAAAGTCCCTTTTTTTACCTGCCTGTCCAGATTCTGATCTATGGTTTTAAGCGCTTTTTGTATGGCCTGCTCACTTATGTCTATCATGGCTACTTCATAGCCGCTCATGGCAAAAGTATGCACAATGCCATTTCCCATAGTTCCCGAACCTATTACTGCTACTTTCATTCAGAGTAAAATTTTCTTGTATTTAAAATGTAATCGTTTGCAATGGTAACAAAAAAATATTAGTACTTTCAAATTTTTAACAAAAAATAAGAGAAATGTAGCTTGCCCGGTTAGCGCGGTCGCTGCCGTCTTAAGTAGATCTGTACTTTTAAACTGACCAGTGGAGGGTAACTATAAATATTTCTTAACGAATTCATTTAAAATAGATCTACTTTTATTTTGTATATTAGCCACATCAAAAACAACATGTTGATATAAACAAAATTAATTAACATTATGTCAAAATCTTGGATTACCACAGCTGCAATTATCGTATTGTTGGTATTGGTGCTCATATATGTAATACCAAAGCTCATCAAGCTATTCATCATATTGGGTGTGTTGGCTGTAGCCGGGTACTATATATACGATTTTATAAATAAAAAATAACTCACTATGGGATTGTTCGATTTGTTTAAAAAAAAGACTGAAAGAAATTTTGTACCCACATCGCTTACGGTTGAAAACATGAGCAAAGGTTGGGTTTTTGAATACGATATGAAGAACTGGGTTGTAAGCGAGGTGTATGAGTACGACTGGGGAAACAACAATTTTAGTGTAGAATATAAAGTTGATACTGGCACTGAAAGTTATTTCCTGAGTGTTGAAAAAGACGATGAGATGCTACTTGCACTTACCAGAAAGCTTAAGATACGTAGCATAGACGAGAATCTGCCGGAACATATAAAAAAGAATGAGGCACCTCCTAAGAAACTGGTCTATAATGGCATATCCTATTTTCTGGAAGCCGAACGCCCCGGATATTTTCGGAATGTAGAAACCGATCCGGATGGAAATGAATGGGAGGAATTCATTGCCTGGGAATACGAAGACGAAAGCGGAAAGCAGATGCTCACAATAGAGCAATGGGGAGAACATGAGTTTGATGCTTCTGTAGGTTTCTCTATTCCACTTCACCAAATATCCAATATTTTGCCTGCTGATTATGCTTAAAATCTTAAGTTTTTTTCAATGAAAACGAATAATATATTCATCATTCTACTAGCTATGATATTGTTGCCAATGTATACCGGATGTGGCAGCAGCGAAGAATTTAAGAAGACACCGGTAGATGAACTTATAAAAGAAATGAATGCTGAGCCAACATTTACCATATTGCTGTATGATATGGATGTAGAAGGCAACTTTTCTAAAACATACCGCCACCAGTATCAGATAATCACTACCAAAGACAGTGTGCCTGAAACACGCACTACTGATTGGTATGAGGTACCAAAATCATTTTTCGAAAAGCATATAGATGATATGGGGATGGAAATAGCATCAAAAACCGAAGATGGGAAGGTAACCAAAGGAGTAGCTCCTCCGGGTTACTCAAACTATGTGGGCAATCCTCAGTACGGACAATGGCAAACTGGCTCCAATGGCAGTAGCTTTTGGGAGTTTTATGGGAAATATGCCATGATGTCGAGCTTGTTCAATATGATGACTTATCCTGTGTACCGAAATTCCTATATGGATTATCGTGACAACTACTATGGCAGGAATGCATATTATGGCTCTACATCTGCATCGGGTCAGCGTATGTATGGTACAGGTTCTACCTATACCAATACCACCAATACTTCTTCTAAATGGAATACCAAAGCTTCTAACTCAACCTTTAGGGACAAAGTAAGAAGCCGTGTGAGCAAAAGTTCATCAGGTAGCGACCGAATAAGCCGCAGCAATACCCGAAGCAGCAGTGGCTCTTCGTATCGCAGCCGCAGCCGTGGATTTGGTAAATAGTAAAAAACGTTGGTTACAAGTTATAATTTGATGTTATATGAATCTAATTATTGATAACATACTTTCAGGCCTTATCTATTTGCTAAGCACATTCCTGATGTTTTTTATAGGCAAATGGGTTTACCAATTGTTTCACAAAAATATTGACATAAAGTCGGAACTGGTGCACAAAGACAATCTGGCTTTTGCCATAGCCCATACAGGGTATTTTGTTGGCTTGCTACTGGCTATTGGTAGTGCACTTATAGGCCCATCCAATGGCCTGGTCGACGATTTGATAGACCTCTATATGTATGGGTTTTTAGCCATATTGTTGCTCAATGTTTCTATATACATCAATTCGAAGGTCATACTCTCTAAATTTAGTGTATACGATGAAATAGTCCGCGACCAAAACGCAGGAACCGGCGCCATAGAGGCAGCCAATGCCATTGCTACCGGCCTTATACTTATGGGAGCTGTAAGTGGCGAAGGTGGCAATCTGCTTACAGCCATAGCTTATTGGGGTATTGGCCAGATACTGCTTATAATTACAGCCAAGGTTTATAACTATATATTGCCGTATGACGTGCATGAGCATATCGAAAAAGACAACGTAGCCGTTGGAATTGGTTTTGCCGGAGCTACCATAGCTATAGCCAACTTACTTAGGGCAGCACTCTCACATGATTTTGAAGATTGGACTGACTCCATGATGTTGTTGGGAGTTGAGTTCGCTATTGGGTTGCTTTTTTTGCCGCTTGCACGTTATGCTACCGACAAAATTCTGCTTCCGGGTCGTAAGTTGACCGATGAATTGATAAACCAGGATAAACCAAACATAGGAGCTGGCATTCTTGAAGCATTTGCATATATTGGTGGCTCTGTACTTATAGGTTGGTGTATTTAATATCTCAAATAAATTATGCCTTTTCAGTTTGCTCTTAAGATTAATTACGTTCCTGAATTGCAGCGCATCATAAAGGAACAATTGCAACTTATACTCAACATGCCTTTGCATACTGAGGTAGCAAACGACCAAATACACACCTATGCCCATGAGGCTAGAAAGGCTACGAAACGCCTGCGTGCTATTTTACAGTTGCTAAAGCCTGTTTTGAAAGAAGTTGATTTTAAAATGGCCTTGCGCACTTTTGAGCAAATTGCCAATATGCTTGCAGAACTCCGCGATGCCAACTCCCGTCTGCTTTCTATTGAACGGCTTATCATAACTTTCAATCAGCGCGAAGACCACACAAGCCTGGTCGTAGTACGCAATTATCTGAAGACTGAACTTACCCAGATAGAGCAAAAAGATTATGTTGAAATTTTTAACCAAATATCGCAACATACTTCTTACATAGAATATCAGATGCGCAACTGGGTAATAGATAAACCAGGCAGAATGCTAATCTTTACCAGTATTGAAAAAATATACCGCAAAGCCCGAAAGTTGGTACGCAAAGCATATAAGCACAATCAACACGATTTGCTGCATGCATTTCGGAAGCAAAATAAGTTTCTGCTGCATCATACTGAGCTCATTAGCAACATTTGGCCGGAGGTAATGGAGGCTTATATAAGTGAGTTCGAGAAGCTTTCAGATCTTTTGGGAGAAGAACACGATCTTGCATTGCTCCATACTTATATTGAAACTCTCACAAACAACAACGAACTGAGTGATGAAGTCGGTACTGCATTGGCGCTTATAAGCAATCGTCGTACATATTTGCAAAACAGTATTTTTCACCTACAAAGCAAAATATATGTCGATTCGCCTAAGTCGTTTGCAAAAAGGTTGCGCAAGTACTGGGACAACTGGCAAGCCAATGAAGCATTTGAATATAAAGAAGAATTTTAAGCTTAGTTTGGTATACCTATATGCATGGCTAGCATTTTGCCTTCAAATGCCTGCTAAGGTCCATAGCCAAACCAATGAGAATTTACAACTGGCAGTAGTAGTTGGAAATTCGCAATATTCTGCCCCATACGCATATCCACAGGCAGATGGCAACTCAAGTGCTATGGCTCAATTACTTACACAGGCCGGATACAACACTATATTGCTCAAAAATGCTACCAAGTCTGAAATAATCAATACCATAAGAGAGGCACGCAATGAGTTTGCCGATGCTTCAGGGAATATTGTTTTTTATTACAGTGGCCAAGCAGCTACCTACCAAACCCGGAGCTTTCTGTTTGGGGCAGATACGAAATTTACTTCGGAAGCGGAACTTAAGGGAGTTGCATTGGACCTCAATGTACTGATTTCTGAAATAGATGCATTTTCAGGATGGAACAAGATACTTATTTTTAATTCATGCGCAGAGAGCCGCTGGAATTCAGAATTGCGAGTAAACACCTCCCAACTTAGCGCGGCCAACATATTTTTACCACAAAACACTTTCATGTCAGTTCAGCATACCCAATGTTATATCGACACTTCAGAGGTAAGCATATATTCACGCTTACTATTTGCTCAACTGCAGCAATACCAACCTATTGAAAAGGCATTTGCCCGTGCACGAAGGTTTTATATGGAGCAGGAGGCATACGGAGCTATCCCCTACGAAATAACCAATCTGCAAAATGAAATAAGCTTAATTTCTGAAAAATCGGCATACAGTGCAACAGAAGGTATATACACCGATCCACGCACAAACCTTACATTAAAGTGGGTAAAAGTGGGTGAGCAAATAGTGATGGCTAAAAATATGGATTATGAGCTTTCATTCCAGATACTTAAACAATTGAGTGGTAATATTGTAAAACAGATTGTCATGGCTGATACAATGGTTTTCTACAATTGGAATGCGGCCATGCATGTATGCCCCGAAGGCTGGCATTTGCCGGGTTCAGAGGAATGGAAGCAACTTACTGAAAATTTGGGCGGACAAGAAAAATCTGCACAGTGGTTGAAGGGGGATACTTATGGTCAAAAATACCAGCAGAATCCATTTCAGGCGCAAGCTTTTGGATACTATTCAGACTACGGACAGCTCTCCGAACATGGTATCTCTTCGTATTACTGGGCTTCGGACCCCACCGGTGAAATGCAAGCAAACGTAATTTGGTTCGGAAATGAAAATGAACAGGTAGAAGTCGTGGAGATGATTACGAGCAATGCTCTTAATGTGAGATGTTTTAAAAATAACTAAGTTTAGTATCTGTTTTTCATATTTCGGCACAGAATTTATTATATCAATTTAGTATTAAATCATAAGCAAATGAATTAGATTTGATATATAATTATTGATTGAAACATAGTCTTACTTTCTGAATATACTCCAAATTACATCTTGTGCCCAAAAGACCAACATATACAGAATTAGAAGCAAGGGTAAAGGAGCTGGAAAATCAAGTAGCCAAACTGAGTGAAACTACCGATTCAAATGCTCATTTACCAGATCCCCTGCAGGACAACACTATTGGGTATGAAAATTTGTTTAGTAAAATAGTATGTGGTATAGTCATAACCAATACAGTTGGTACTATCTTAGATTGGAACGATTATCTTGAACAACTCACAGGCCTGAGCAAGACAGCAGTTAAGGGCAAGCTCATATGGGAAATTCTTCTGCAGTTAATTCCTGAAGAGGTGCGTAATGAAGAGTATTTGCATGAGATCAGAGAGCAATTTCTGAGGGAAAACGCGGTTTTTGAATGGGATGAAATAAGTAAGGAAATACTCATTTGCTCCCAGGAAGGCCAACAGAAGTACATAAAAGCAGCTAGTTTTACCCTGGATACTCCCGATGGAAAAAGATACGTATCGGTAATAAATGATGAGTCTGAACAGAAATTTGTTGAATTTGCTTACGAGCAGCAACTTAGACGGTATATCAATATTATCAATTCTTCCAACGATATTATGTTTACTCTCAATTACGATGAGGTTATCACTGATATACTTGGTTCGTGGACAAGCAACTTCGGACTTTCTAAAAATGAACTACTTGGCAAGAGATTTTTGGAATTGGTGCACGATAATGCTTATTTCCATGAAGGGTTTATTAAAAGAGCACTGCGTGGAAATAAGGTAATATACGAATGTTCCAATATTTTCAGCGATCTGGATAAGCACTACCAACTTTCACTATCGCCTTTGCTCAACGAGGCGCACGTAGAAGGTATATTGCTAGTAGGGCGCGATATAACCCGTCTGAAGAAGAATGAAATGGCTCTAAAAGAAAGTGAGTTAAGACTCAAAGCAATCTTTAGCCAGGACCAATCTGTAAAACTTCTTATTAATCCCGATTCCGGTCAAATTGAAGATGCTAATCCTTCTGCTTGTGTATTTTATGGGTATTCGCTTGAAGAATTGAAAAACATGAATATTAGTGAAATAAATATACTCTCATTCGCTGATATAAAAGCAGAGATGAATCTGGCACGAAATACCAATAAAAACTATTTCAACTTCAAGCACAAATTGGCCAATGGCGAAGTTCATGATGTAGAAGTGTACAGCACACCAATTCATTATGGCCAGCACCAAAAACTATTTAGCATCATACATGATATTACAGAACGCAAACAAGCCGAAGCTGAACTAAGAGAGTTAAATACACAATTAAAAGAACTTATAGCCACTAAAGATAAATTTTTCTCTATCATCGCACACGATTTAAAAAGTCCGTTCAATGTGATTCTAGGATTCGGGGAGTTGCTTATACGTAATTTGGAAAAGAAGGATTACAACAAACTTGGTAAATTTGCAGAAAACATTCAGAGTGCATCAGTTCAGGCGTATGACTTGCTCATCAACCTGCTCGAATGGTCGAGGATGCAAACGGGTAAGTTGCAGTTCAAACCTACGAAATTCAATATTAATGATATGATAGATAGTATTGTAAGCTTATGCAAATACAATCTCGCACAAAAAAATATTGATATTCAAGTTCAAGTTAATCCGGAACTTACGTTGTACGCTGACCAAAATATGATACATACCATATTAAGAAATTTACTTACGAATGCTATAAAATTTACTAATACCAATGGGACAATAAGCATTGTAGTTGAGAATTTAGGTTTCCGCACCGAAATATGTGTGATAGATAATGGAGTAGGTATGACCGAACAGCAATTGAACAACCTGTTTCGCATAGATAACAATACAACCTTGGGTACATCGCAGGAAAAGGGCACTGGGCTTGGCCTCATACTTTGCCGTGAATTCGTGGAAAGGCATGGTGGAACCATACATGTAAAAAGTACAAAGGGGAAAGGCAGTGAGTTTATTGTAAGTATTCCCAACGCCCTTCCCGATGAATAATGTTTTAGTCCGCCTTAGTATGCACGACCTTTCACGCCTTGTATATAATTTATAAAAGCTTTGTTTACTACTTTATTACCACCAGGAGTAGGGTAGTCACCTGTAAAATACCAGTCGCCCAAATCGTTGGGACATGCAATGTGCAGGTTCTCTACCGTCTGGTAAACAACTTTCACCTCAGCCTTTATCATGTTGCCTTTCAACATTGCAGCAATTTTATCCGAAATTTGCTGGTCGGTGAAAGGGGCATAAATTTCTGTAACATGATTTTTTATTTCTTCTTTGGGCAATTGAAGTTGGGCTTCGCACTTCTCGAGTACACTATTGAGCAAGTGCTCATTGTTGGTATCTTTGAGTAGTTCTATGGTTGCTCTGAAAGCAATGAAGTCCGAAAGGTTCGACATATCAATCCCGTAACAGTCGGGATACCTTATTTGGGGCGACGAAGAAACTACTACCACACGCTTAGGCTCAAGCCTGTCTATGATGGCCAATATGCTTTTCTGCAGGGTTGTACCACGTACAATTGAATCATCGATTATAACGAGTGTATCTACATTGGCACGCAGTGTGCCGTAGGTAATATCGTATATGTGTGCCACCAAATCATTTCGTCCTTTTTCCTGACTTATAAAAGTTCGCATTTTCAGGTCTTTAATGGCAACTTTCTCAACACGAGGTCTGCGGTCGTTTATCTCTTTCAACTTTTCTGGAGTGAGGCCGTTGCCCAGAGCAAGTATCTCTCGGGCATTTTGCTCAAGAATATATTTTTCCACGCCTTTTATCATCCCAAAAAATGCAGATTCAGCTGTATTGGGTATGTATGAAAACACGGTATTGTCGAGGTCGTAATCTATGGCTTCAAGAATCTGAGGGGTAAGTAGCTCACCCAGCATTTTTCGTTCTTTATAAATGGTAGTATCAGATCCGCGGGAGAAGTAAATTCGTTCAAACGAGCACGAACGTTTTTTTGTGGCTTCTTTTATGACTTTAAGCGATACATCGCCGTCTTTTTTTATGATAAAGGCATGCCCGGGGGTAATTTCGTGAACCATATCAGCAGGCACATTGAGCACTGTTTGTATGACCGGACGCTCGGATGCTACTACAGCAATCTCCTCATCGTGATAATAGTAAGCAGGACGAATGCCTGCAGGATCGCGCATAACAAATGCATCGCCATGGCCAAGTATACCTGCAATGGCATATCCGCCATCCCATTTTTTGCTTGAGTTGCGTAGAATGTTTTGCAGGTCGATATTCTTTTCTATCAGCGTGCTTATGTCTTTGTTGCTATTACCACGTTTTTTAAATAATTCGAATAAACCTTGGTTTTCTTCATCCAGAAAATGCCCGACGTTCTCGAGAATGGTGACAGTATCTGAAAAATCTTTAGGATGCTGGCCAAGTGCTACCAGTATATCAAATAGCTCGTCTACATTAGTAAGGTTGAAGTTGCCGGCCAGAACCAGATTGCGTGAGCGCCAGTTGTTTTCGCGTATTACCGGGTGTACGTTTTCAATCAGGTTTCCGCCAAAAGTGCCATATCTGAGATGTCCCAGGTATAGCTCGCCAGCGAAAGGGAAATTTTCTTTCACCCACGACATATCATTTTTTTGTTCCTCGGTTATGCTGATATATTTGGCATTATCAATTTCTATTTTATCGAAGATATCCTTTATAGGCATCGAATCTACTGAGCGTTTTCTGTGTATGTATGGTTTGCCTGCATTGAGGTTTAGTTTTACGCATACAGCACCGGCACCATCTTGTCCCCTGTTGTGCTGTTTTTCCATGAGCAGGTATAATTTTTGCATCCCATACGCCCATGTACCATACTTATTCTGGTAATATTCAAGAGGTTTCAGCAGACGCACCAAAGCTATTCCGCACTCATGTTGTATTAATTCACTCATTTGTTAATTATTCAATTACAGGATATTCAATTATATCTTTCACAGCCCAGCAGCCTTGAAACTTATCACTTATCTGATTCTTAAATTTGTAGGCTTCACGTTTGTACCTGAAATTACCGACATATATCTTGAAATAAGGCTCTTGGTAAAACAAGTATGCATCAACATTGGGGTAAAGCGAATTGAATTGTTTTTCTAATTCCTGGGCTTTCTCTTTGGCGCCATGCCCACTTCCAAAGTATATCTGCACTCTCCAGCCCGGTATACCTTTGAGTTTATGGTTGGCTTCAATATGTTTTTTTATGATGAAATTGAGACTTTCATCCTGGTATACAGTTACATTGTCTTGGGTAAAGCTACTTTCTGTGCCAAATATTTGTTTCAGGCTATTGGTTTTATTCTCTTGTGCTGTAGCCGAGATTATACTGCAGATACACAAAAGAGCGAGAAATAATTTTTTCATTTAATTAGTTTTACAGTTTCTTTCTTTTTCACTTCAAACTTTTTGCTTACAAACATGGAACTGCCTTCTAGGTAGCCATCTAGTTCTACCACTGCTTCGTTGTTGGAAACCGATTGTACCACCATAAAAACATCGGAGATTATGTCTGCAAATTTGACTTCGATAGGAAAATGATACTCTTGCGATTTGTTGCCTTTTATTGTGTAATCGCTCATATTCACAAGTTTTCCAACTCTTATCTCATTAATCTTTATGTCTATGTCTACTTTTTCAACCTTTATATCTGCAAAATTAGGATTGTGCACGCTGAGGGCCAGATCCATTTGTATGCTCGATTGTGTAATTCTAGTAATCTGCAGTCCTGATATTTCACCAATTTCTATTGGTTTAATGGTACTACATGACGCAAAAACACTAATCGCCAAAGCAAACAAAACAACAAAACCGAAATTGATGGGGCTTTTGCCAACAGGGCAAACTCTGCAAGCAGTATAGCTAATTGATATTAATCGGGTGAGCTTCATACGGCCAATATTATTTTTATGGTACAAAATTAAGAACTCTACACCTAATATTTCTAAAAAAATCATTAAATAAGCAACTCTATAGAAATAAAAAAGACTGCCCCGAATGGAACAGTCTATTTATCTTATGGTTAAGAATTATTAGCAACCGCTTTTCACTTCTTCGCCACCTTCTGGTGCTTTGTATTCCGATGTTTCTACCGGATAGTTTTTTATGAGTTTATCGTTGAAGAAATTGCCGTATTCTGCATCTTTTTTCAGCACATCGTACATGAAACCATTGGCACCATAAAGTAGTATTTTAGCATTGTAGCCCATTACATTGAGGTAAGCTGCGGCATATGCAGCCTGCTGGCCGGTATGGCAGTATACAAGTATGGTTTTGTCGGTAGGCAAGGTAGAAAGATCTGCATCTCTGCCCAAAGATTTTTTAGGAGTATATTGCATTGCACCTGGCAAGTGGCCTTTTTTGTATAGATTTTCAGGCCAGTAGTTCACTATGAAATACTCAGATGGGTTTGCCATCAGGTCTTCAATTTTGATATTGGCGTCGTTGAACCCATATAACAATATTTCTGAAGCACGTGCCTCAAGTATTTCTTTAGGATCGGTAAGCCCTGTAGTAAGTTCCGGATAGTTACCTTTTGCAGGTTTAGGCATAAAGGCGGTATCCAATTGTTGTGCATACTTATTGGATGTATTCTTGAGCCATTTTTCTTTGGCTACGTTTTTACTCCAAGCACTCATACCCCATTTAAGGGTGTAAAAATTGTTGTGGCCCAGCATACGCATGATTACTGTAGCATACGAAGCAGTTTGTCCTGTATAGCAAGACATTACCACTTTTGAATATTTGCTCAAGTCATTTGCTTTGCTATAGTCCAACAATTCGCTCATTTTCAAATTTACAGCACCTTTTATATGTCCGGCTGCAAAATCTTTTGGAGTACGTATATCTATAACTAAAATATTGCTATCAAGTTGTTTGTAAACTTGCTCAGCTTCCATGAATGATGGTGCTGCATCAGAGTTGATATAATTGCCATTGCTTTCTAAATAGGTGGCCAGTACATCAAACTCAACCGGCGCTGCGGCTACTGTATCTTGTTGGTTGTTTTGCTCGGCATTGCCGCCGCCACAGCTTACTAGCCCAAAACTGAGCATAGAAGCTAGGAAAAGATTGAAGAATAATTTTTTCATAAATCTTATTAGTTAATAATTTAAGTAACAAAAATATGCAGATATCTATTTATGTGCAAGAGTTTAAAGCTGATTTATTTCATCAAAAAAGCTGTTTTGTGTATGTGTTTTTTTTGTATTGTGGCGGCTATTTTTTTAGAGAATAAAAAGTGTATCAACATCTAACTGCAATTTTTAGTACAAGTTTTCAATTTTTAAGCTAATTTTGCCTCGATCAAAAATATAAAGCTGTTTAAAGATGCGAACACTGTTATTAGTAACATGTATGTTTATTTTCCTCACTGCGAAGCTTTGGGCTCAATATACTGTTCAGCCATTTTTGCCCCCCGATGTATACAGCAATCAGATGTATACAGCCGTTAGCTACGATGGTAAAAAAATGCTTACCGCAGCTAAGAACAAAGACCGTTGGCAGGTTTTTGAATATGAAAAAAAAGTTAGTGCAGATGCATGGGTGCTTATTGCCCCAATTCAAGTGTTAAACAATGCACTCCAACCCAATATACAGCTCAGGGGACTCACTTTTAATCAGAATGCCGATAAAATCTATTTTGCAGCCAATTTGCCCGGCACCATGGGAGGAACTGATATTTTCTACATTTCCCGTAAGACCGATGGTTGGGCTGAGCCTGTTTCTTTGGGCAAGACTATAAACAGCGTACTTGATGATTTTGAGCCTTCTATATCACCAGATGAAAATATCCTTTTTTTCATCAGGGCCTCAAGTGAGCCTTCGAAATATGCTAAAGAATATGATGCAGGCAGCTTGTTTAATGCCTTCAAATCGGAAACAGGAGTATGGGAAACCCCCGATGTACTTCCCAACCCCATAAATACCGACTGCGAACGCTCCCCACGCATCATGGCCGATGGACGTACCCTCATATTTGCTTCTTTCAGAGAAGACCATAAAGGCGATCTCGACTTGTACTATACACAAATGATTGCTAAAAAGATATGGAAAACACCTATTCCTATAGATACTGTAAATACTGAACTCGAAGAAAATTTCCCATCAATAGATGCCTCTGAAAATAAACTTTTGTATCTGGTAAGGGGTAAAAACAAACGAACTCCCCAGGCTAAGCTTACCTCATTTGCTCTTCCCGGTATGTTTTCTCCGTATCCTACTTATAATCTTACCGGCGTTATTACCGATCAGGTTTCGGGAATACCGCTCGGGGCTTTAGTAAAAGTAACCGACCCCATTACAAATCAGGTTATCATGACGGTAGAAAGCAATGAAGCCAATGGCCAATATAGCATGTATTTGCTAAGAGGAAATAATTACAGGCTTGAGTTTTTTAAAGATGGGTATTCGCATTTATTCAAAGAAATAGACCTAACCCAATTAAACAAGAATAAAACAGAAAATTTTGACGTAAGTTTGTTTAATTCAATAAATCTCACATTGAATATATATGACCTCGAAATATTCGAACCTCTCAATGCCGCTTTACAAGTATACAATACCAATACCAAGGAATTGTTGAGTGTAAAAACACAGGATGTAAAACCAGGCACACGCCAGATATCTTTGCCATTGGGGCAGGAATATATGATAACTGCTGAGGCTGATATGCATACTGTGGATACATTGTTTTTCAACACCAATCTTACCATTCAGTTTATGGAGTTTGAGCGTGATTTGGAGCTTGAGCCCAAAAAGAGAGAAATTGAAATGGCTGTAAGCGATATGATGAGCAAGGAAGATGTAGACGTGAAAATAGTAATCACCAATAAAGACCGCAACGAAACAATCATAGTTGAAGCCAAGGATGTAAAAGATGGCAAGTATAAAATAAAAATGCGTGAAGGTGACAGGTATGAGATAAATGTGAAATCGCCGAAAGGATATGCATACTACAACACCTCTGTAGATTTGAAAGATGCAGAATTGAAAAAACTAGATGTAGAGCTAGTGCCGCTCAAAGCCGATACCAAAATTACTATAAACGACATCACCTTCGAAAACAATTCAGCCGACCTCAATGAAAGCTCATTTTCTGAACTGAACCGCTTGAATGATTTGATACGCGACAATCCGGAAATATTGGTTGAAATATCGGCGCATACCGATGACAAAGGCTCTGATGCATACAATAAAAAATTATCTGAAAAACGTGCACGTAGCGTAATCGATTACTTGATAAGCAAGGGAACGCCCCAGAATAGAATGCAGGCTAAAGGATATGGCGAAACTCAACCATTGCTGCCTAATACCAACGACGAAAACCGGGCACGAAACCGTAGGGTTGAATTAAAAATATTGGAAGTAAAAAATTAATTTTTAAATATGCTTAGTTTCTTAAAAGTTAATATACAAATTTTAGTACTTCTATTTGCTTTTACGTTAGCTGCCAGTGCTCAGCGCGCTATCAAATGGAAGGATGTGATGGAAACCCTTGAAAAAGGCAGTAAAGAAGAGTCTTATATGGCCTTGCTCGCTTTTCAGCAACAAAATCCTGACAATGCTTTGGTTTACTACAAATTGGCACGTATTACCGAATACTATGCCAACTTTTTCGACCCGATGATAGACCCTATGCTTGTTGCCTATTTTACCTACGAAACAAAAAATTATTTGGGACTTTCGAAGGCCAAACTCGATGAAAAAGAGGTAAAAAAGAATCGGGAGTACCTTACTGAAATTAAAATCATAGGTCAGAACACAAAATTGGAATACCCCGATGTGCTACAAGATATTGAAACACGCATAAAAGCCAACCAAGAATACAAATACAATGTAGATATCATCACCCGCAACTTCAATTCTTCTGTAAAACATTATAACACTTGCCTGCGCCTGTTTCAAGAACTGAATGTAAAGAATGTGAAGATTAAGGATTTGTATATGACAGCCATACAGACAGATATAGATGTAGTACTTGCCTTAAAATCATCTTACGACAGTACCTTGTACTATCTGGAGGAGCTGAAGACAGCTCTTCACAATTACCCAATCCGAAGCTATGCGCCTTCGTATACTATCAAACCAATCATCACACACAGGCTCGAAGGGCTCACCCCTTCCAATTTTTTGACCTCCAATTTTATTATTTGGGATTTTGGAACTTGGACCAAAGATTTTTTCAAGATACTGAATGGTGATGTGAAAGACCTACGAGTCAGGATACTTGAAACAGACAAATATCTGGATGAAACCATCAAAGATTTTTCATCACGGGTTTTTTATACAGATTCTTTACAATATTATATGCCCGAAAAGGCTTTGTTGTTTAAGATCTCAAAATACGATTACAATTCTCCGGTAGTAAGTCTATTTGAATATAAGCAGAAAAAAGTGAAACTTCTGGCTACAGGGCATTCTCAGATGAATAATCCAAATTTCAATGCCAGTTGGCTTGATAAGGCCAGATACTACAATAATACTTCTGCTGAAATAGAAGATCTTAGCAATGAATTGGCTTTGCTGCAGAATAATATCAACGATGAAAATATACTCAAATATCCCGATTTCTTACTTATAAAATATAGCGGCAAAAATGGCTTGCAGAATTTCGTTCAGAATGAAGCCAAAGAGCATACCTTGTTTAGAGACAAACTTCAGACAAACTTACTTAGGTATATAATAAATCAGAAAAATAATCCTGACTTTGCTGGTAGGATTGCAGTTCTGAATGCTGATACAGCGCCTTATTTCAAATCGGGTTTCTCTACTGTTACTGCAGCTTATCCCAGCGTACAAACCCACGATTATAAGTTCGACAACAAAGGAAATTTGTATCTGGCCGGTAGTATACTTGAATCGGCCAATAAAAGCACTTCGTTTATTGCAATGGTGAAGGCCAGCCAAATGGTTTGGATGAAGAAAATAAACTCTCTCGAAAATTATTTCAACAGTGCCCTGACCTTATCTGCTACAGACAGTGGATGTTTTGTGGTAACCCATGAACGCTCTGCCACCGATAGCACCAAACGAGGAAACTCGCTGCACTATTTCAACCAGAATGGCCTAAGTGTAAAGAGTATAAAATTGGAATCGACTCTTATACCCCGGATGCTTATTTATAATGATTTAGACGAGCAACTGCTCATTGCGTTCAAAGGGAATGAATATGTACCAAACAATACGCAAATGGAAGATATGTTTTTGTACCTTACTGATATGAATGGGAAGAATCTATGGACCAGCCCCCTCAAATTTTCATTTACGGGTTCGGTAGCTGATGTAGTGCGGCTTGAACAAAACTTTATACTCTTTGCAAATACGAGTGAATACAAAGCCATCAATGGATCTGTTTTTCAGAATCAGGACTCAAGGCTTTTTGCTTTTACTATGGTTCCCTTTACTCCCGATGGGTTTATTCAAGAAATAATTCCATCAAAAATCAAAGGATTGCATACTTTGCAAAAGGTTGTAAAACTCTCTAACGAGAAACTCAATTTGTATATAACCAATACACCTCCTACAGAATACAATACTCGTTTACTTATAGACTCTCGTTTCACCCCTGTTATTATAACCCCCAAAGGCGAAATAATAGCAAAATAATGGATTACAATAGTTTATTTCTAAAACACAGGGATGTGAATTTTATTTTGAATTTTAATCAATAACAGATGTTACCTGAGATTTTTCTTACACTTTTATTAGTATTACTGAATGCCTTTTTTGTTGCTGCAGAATTTTCTATAGTCAAGGTGCGGTATTCGCAGATTCACCTCAAAGCAGAACAAGGAAATCGGCTTGCAAAAAAATCTGAGCACATCATTTCTCATCTGGATACATATTTATCGGCAACACAACTTGGTATCACTTTAGCCAGTTTGGGACTGGGGTGGATTGGTGAGCCTATAGTTGCTCGTATGATATCCTTCACGCTCAAGTCTTTTGGAGTAGAAATATCGGAGGAGATGCTGCATTCAATTTCGTTGCCAGCGGGCTTCCTGCTCATTACCACATTACATATTGTTTTTGGGGAATTGGCGCCTAAGTCTATTGCCATTCGAAAAGCAGAATCTACTACATTGGTTATTGCATACCCATTGTATTGGTTCTTTATGATATTCAGACCTTTTATTTGGCTCATGAATTCGCTTTCAAATTTGTTTCTCAACATGATAGGCATAAGCCCTGTTGGTGAACACGAAATACATAGCGCTGACGAACTAAGGCTGCTCGTGGAGCAAAGCAAGGATGGGGGGGCTATACAAGCCGAAAATTATGAAATTATTAAAAATGCTTTCGACTTCACAGACCACAATGCCAAGCAAATAATGATTCCAAGACAAGAGGTGTTTGCCATTGATGTGGAACTTATACAAAAGGACATCATTGAAAGTATAATAGACAATGGATATTCCCGCATACCCATCTACGATAATTCAATAGATAATATCATTGGTATCATTTATGCTAAAGATATTTTTAAAGCATATTTTCAAAACCCTCATTTCAACATCCGGGACTTGATGCATCCTACTTACTATGTGTTCGAGTCGAAACGGATAAGTGAGATTTTGGCCGATTTTCAGAAACAACATCTACATTTGGCTGTAGTGATAGATGAGTTTGGTGGTACACAAGGCATTATTACCCTCGAAGATATTCTGGAAGAGCTGGTTGGCGAAATACAAGATGAGGACGACGACGAAAGGCAAATAGTAGAAAAGAAAGATGATGGTACTTACGTAGTGCAAGCAACCCAATTGCTCGATGACATCAACGAATTTTTGCCTCACCCTTTTGAGAAAAGCGAAGACTACGCAACCCTTTCTGGTTTATTGCTCTACAATTTCAGCCGCATACCCAAGCTGAGTGAGAGCAAGGTGATTGAAAAATATGAAATCACCATTTCACGTATACAGCACCGCACTATACAGACGGTTATACTACGCGATTTGAACATACAAGCGCCTAAAGATGATGAAACTGCTGAAAAGTAATTTTAATCTTTTATTCATATTTGTTTGGCTGGTTTTTGTTTACTCGGCTTGCATGCCCAGCAAACTTGACTCTGCTGATACTTCTGTTATCAGGCTCAGTTTGGTCAAGCAAGGCATTGAGCATATTTCAGATACTTTGTTAATATACTCTAATCTGGAATATTTATATCTGAACAACAATGAAATAGATAGCTTACCTTCCGATTTCTTTAAATTGAACAATTTGAAATATATAAATCTGGCAGGCAATAATCTTACCTACTTACCCCATGAGGTTGCAGAATTGCAAAACCTGCAGTACCTCATACTGGCAGGCAATATGATCGACAGTGTTGGCAATGGCTTAAAGCAACTTACCAGACTCAAAGTATTAGATTTATCCGGAAATGATGTTTCGGCCAGTTTGCAAGACAGTTTGCAAAAATGGCTCCCAAGTACTAAAATACTATTTGAATACGAAGCATGTGTGCAATCATATACATGCGTATATAACAAAGCAGTAGCTTACGCAAACATTCAGGACTACGCTTTGGCCTGGAAATACTGTAGCATTGCTCAGAAACTAGATCCCACGGGTACACAAACACATCTGCTGGCTGGCGTTATTAAATACAACCTGAATCAGAAAGATTCCGCATGTTACTATTGGCAATTGAGTGTTGCTGCCGGCAATGCCAATGCACAGGAATACCTGAATAATTTTTGCAAATAATGAACATTCGCATTTGGTAATATACTCGCATGAAACCACACAAATTGCAAAAAAAGAAAAATGAAATGCAGCCGGAGGCTTTGAAAACTGCTGCCCCAAAAGGCAATAGTTTCGGAAAAAGTTTTGTGGATGCAGTGGACAGGATTATGTCGAAGAGCTACAATCAGGTATTGTACTATGTCCTTTTCACTATTTTGCTTTCAGTACATTATTATACCATTACCCCATACACCAATTATGCTTTTTTTGGTGGCGATACATGGGAATATCAGTCTTTGGCAGTAAATTTTGCTAAAGGACATGGCATAGACAGGTTTGGCGCAATTGAGCAATTTGAGGAGTATAAATTCGGTGGATTTGATCAATTTTATGATGGTTCACCTGAAATGTTTCATTCGTTGGCTGGGACACAGAATTCTTATCGCACTCCGGTATACCCTTTGTTTCTGGGCATCATATACAAAATATTTGGGGTTAATGTACTTATTGCTAAGTTTTTTCAGTTGTTGCTTTATGTACTCATAGCGGCTTCATTGCCCATCATTGGCTACCGCTACTTGTCGGTTGCGGGTTTTTTGGGAGGCAAATTAGCGGCCATTGTGTTTTTAGAGCGCAATGCCATGCTTGCCAATGAGCTTATGACTGAACCGGTTACTTCTTTTGTAGCTTTTCTGGTGATATTGGCGTTCATGCTTTATACCAGCAAGCGAAATACATTTTCGGCCATACTTCTTGGTTTGAGTTTTGGTTTGGCCTGGCTCACTAAGGGGAGCTTGGTTTTTATACCTGTATTTATTGGGCTATATATTTTTTTTAAAGGGATAAAGGAAAAGCAAACATACATACACTCCTTCATTATTGTGGTTTTCATGGCTTTGGTTATAACACCTTGGTCTGTATTTGCCAGCCACAACGCCCATAAGTTCGTATTGCTTTCAACACAGGGGCCTGGTGCTTTGTACGATGGAAACAATGAGTTTTCGACCGGTGATTGGGCACCGCAATGGAATACAGACTCTACCAGTTTTTACAATACAGATGGCATGTCTGAAAAATCACCTGCGTTGAGGGTTGCAAATTTTTATCTGCAAAATCCGGGTAAAATCATTGAATTGCCCTCGCAGAAATTGGTACGCGGTTTTTTGCCTTTTCAGTCAATTTGGTATTTTATGGCGGCTTTGTTGTTGCATTTTGTTTTTATGCAAGTGAGGTGGTTTCACCAGGGCATATATGCCAGATACCTGAAAATTGCGTTAACATTGATGGTATTTTTGTGGTTGTATGCTACATACAATAAATCGTTTGATATTGTATACAACTACTTCGTTGAACATGCATTTCTTTTTAGTATATTATTGGCAATAAGCTCAATGCTGTATATAAAATATGCCACTAAACTCCTACAATTGCATCCGGCTTTTGGATTTGCAATACTCAATTACATAGTCATTACCCTTATATTTTTGGCTGTACCCATGCCTGGAGGTAGCAGATATGTGGTAGTAATAGATTATGTTTTCCTGTATCTCGCCTTTGTAATCGGAGTTCAGTTTTTAAAACATCATTGGGTGAATACACCTATAGCAACTGTAAAAACCATTATCAAAAAGAAATAATACTCAGAATACGTTCTGTATTATCTTCACTATGTTATCAGCTTTGCCCATGGTATAGTAGTGTATGATTGGGCAACCAAACTCAAGCAGTTCTTTCGATTGTTTTATAGCCCATTGTATACCTACCTCTTTTACCTCCTCGTTGGTGGTGCATTTGAGTATTTGGTTTACAAGTTCCTCGGGTATATCTATGTTGAAAGTTTGGGGTAGCATATGCAAGTGCTTGAAAGTAGAAATAGGTTTAATTCCGGGAATGATAGGAATATTGATTCCTGAGGATCTGCATAAATTTACAAAATTGATGAACTTCTGTGTTTCGAAAAACATCTGGGTCACAATGTACTCTGCACCTGCCTCCACCTTACGTTTCAAAATATCTAGGTCGAATGACAAATTGGGAGCTTCGCTATGTTTTTCGGGATATCCTGCCACTCCAACAGAAAAACTCGTAGCAGTGGTATTCAACAATTCATCGTCGAGATAAACTCCTTTATTCAGGTTCGATATTTGTTGTACCAACTCCAACGCGTGGGAGTGACCATGTGGTTCGGGTACAAATTTTTCTTCGAACTTAATGGGATCACCACGCAGGGCAAGCACATCGCGTATGCCCAAAAAATGAAGATCAATGAGTGCATTTTCAGTTTCTTCTTTCGAGAAACCGCCACATATGATGTGCGGTAAAACCACTAAATTGTATTTGTACTTTATGGCTGCAGATATGGCAACAGTACCAGGGCGCTTGTGTATGGTTTTTTTCTCCAACAAGCCGTTTTTGTGTTGCTTAAAAGCTACTTCTTCGCGGTGATACGTTACACTTATAAAAGCTGGGTTGTATCCTATAAGTGGGTCTATGGCCTGGTATATAAGGTTTATATCTTTTCCTTTTGGGGGGGGCAAAAGCTCAAACGAAAATCTTGGTTTCTGTGTATTATTTATGATATCAATTATTTTCATACTTCAAAATTTAAAGAAAAAAGTTAATACAAATTGTTTACGATTTTTTGATGAGAATGTGAACAATGTAAGCGAAAATGTACATAATAATGCAAAAACAATTAACTAGGTGATATATTGAGCAGTCTTCAGCCAGACTGCCGTTCTCATACCCTTATCCCCAAAACCAGAACATCATCAGTTTGGGATAGATTGCCTTTCCAAGAATCAAACTCTTTATCAATATTCTGGTGTTGCTCCTGAGCCGAAAACTGATATTGAGTAAGCAGAAATTCTCTGAATCTGTTGTTGAGATATTTTCTATTGGCCGAACCACCTATTTGATCTACAAAGCCATCTGTATACAGGTATATCATTGCATCGGGCTTAATAGTAACGTACTGTGTTGTAAAGTTTTTAGTAATTTTGGTATACCCTCCTCCTATGGGATAGGATTCACCTTTAATTGTATTCACTTCACCACCTTGTATGAATACCATTGAACTTTTAGCACCAGCAAATCGTACTTCATTGTTGTATTTGTTTATCACAATAAGCGCCATATCCATACCATCGCGACGATTGTTTTCTTCATATTTAAGGGCACGGGCTACTCCTTCGTCCATTTGGTGAAGTATAAGACCCGGATCCATGATGTGCTTATCCAAGATTATCTGATTGAGCAATGAATCGCCAATGAGGCTCATGAAAGCTCCCGGTACACCGTGACCTGTGCAGTCTACGGCTGCTGCTATGAAATAATCGTTGTCGCAGTGAAACCAATAAAAATCACCGCTTACTATGTCTTTGGGACGGAAGAATACAAAATACTCTTTCAACTTTTGACAAACCTGATCGCTGTTGCTGAGTATGGCTCGTTGTATACGTCTCGCGTAATTAAGACTATCTGTAATGTTTTTATTCTTGTGCTCAATTATTTTGTTTTGCTCTTCTACCTGATTTATAGTAGACCAGAGTTCATCGTTCATATTATTGAGTACATTGTTTATTTCCTGCAATTCTTGGGTACGGGTCTCCACCTTTTCTTCGAGGGTAGAGTTCAGTGTTTCCAGTTCGGTCCCTGCTTTTATACGGCTATCAATGTAGTACAACATAAGACCGAAAATAACCGCTGATATGAAAGCTATATTTACCACAAAAAACCAGATGAGTATACTCTTTGGTAGGTTGATTGAGTAGTCTGCAAACAAATGATCCGTGAACCCTGAAAATATTACGAGTACAAGGTATATGAATAGCCAGTATATTGATTGTCTGACATCTTGCACAGACATGGAACCAACCAAGGCCAGAAACGACCAAAGCATCATGGCACCCGAATCGATAAGCCCTCCTAAGCTCCATTGAAACAGAAACGGAAGAGCCAGACTCATAAGTACCTGTAAGGTGCGATATACTCTGAAATTTTTACTTTTGTGAAAGTAAAACAGATTTACTCCTGTGAGTAGGGTATAGCTTATTGGAATAATTGCGGGAATAAGTAGTCCGAAATATAAACTTATACCACCCCACATGATACCTCCATTACTCATGAGCAGTGCCATGGAGTTCATAAATCTTTTTCTTAACTTTATTGCAGGGGTGTCTTCTGGAAGAATACCTATGCTAGGCAATGACTTGAGAATCGAAATTAATCCCTTAATTATCATGATTTTGAAATATAGTAAGGTATATTGATAATTATGTATTTTAGTATTTTAGGGAACGATACGAAAATAAAGAATAATTCATTTATTTACATATCACCATATAAAAAATATCTAAATTATTTAGTTATGCGATTGTGCACCTCGTTTACTTGCATGAGAGCTGCCGAGCCATACCATGGGCGTATATCCATCACAAGCCGACCAGCTTGAATGGCAGGATCACTTTGTGTAAGTGCTTGTGCCTCTTCCATGGTTTCTACTGCAAATATGTATATACCCCTTAGGTCCTGATCGTCTAAAAATGGCCCTGCAAGTATAAGCTTCCCTTCTTTTGCCAGTTTTTGAATATTGTCCATATGGGCCTGCTGAAGTTGGGCTGCTGTAGTGGAGTCCTGATTTCGGTTTGGTCCACGCTTCAGAAATGCGAGGAAGTATTTTCGCATTCCTCTCTCATCTGCCCCCAGTTTTTTGGCAAGCAAGGAATCTTCAGATGTATTCGGGATATTTTCGGATACATGGGTTGCGGTTCTTTCAGGGCATCTATAAGCACCTATTAACATGATTAGTAATATCAATCCAATGGTAATAAGTTTATTCAATATTTGTTGTTTCATGACTGGTATTGGTTTAAGTAGCTATTATACTCATAAGCTTATTTGGCTAAGTTGTATTTCACTTGCAAAGTATATACCAACTGAAGGCTGGGCGTAAAGATTTGTGGGTTCAAAACCTTGTCGTATTTTGTTTGTGAGTCTGTTTCGTAGTAAAAGCTAAGTGGGCGTGGCTCTGTGATAACCTTATAGCGGCTTTCGCCATATGAATCTACCTCTGAAGAAGAAGCCGAACGAAATTCGTGATACTGTGCAGCAGGCTGTATGGCAACATAATTTTCAGAATAGATGCTTCCGTGAGGCTCAAGTTTCATATTGGCGGTTTTTATATAAAAATTTTTCTTTGTTTCGAGAGCTGATATGGCTTCTGCCATCAATTTCTGTTTGTGTGCATTTAGGTCGTTGAGCATATAGTCTACCTTTACAAGGTCGTAAATGCCTGCTTGCGATGCTACCAGCAATATATCTTGCAAATCCTCAATTTTTTCAATACGTATAGTAGCAGTTTGGTTGGCCTCAAAGCCTGTATGTTCTTCTTTGTATGTGGAACTGTTTAGCTCCTTTAGTTCCAATATTTTGTACTGATTCACGAAATCGAATTTAATCTTATCGCTACCAAAACCCTTCTGCTTGAGCGAAGTGGCTAATTTATGACAGGTTTTATTCAGGCTGTCGTATGTTTCGGCTACAGTTTTTCCGCGTTGTGTGATACCTAGCGTAACTAAGTAATAATCTGCAATAGCATTTTCCAATATATCTACCTGTATCACAATAGACGAATCGGTATAGAAGACCTTGTATGGCGCTGGTATTTTGGAATCAGAATTGTAAGAGTTGTAGTTACGGTTTATTTTATTGCCACCAACCTGAGCCCACATATAAGTTGGGACCCATACAAATAGCCAAGCTAGAACGAATGTTTTGGTTTTCATCATGAATTGTATTTTGGGTATGATAATGCCAATTTAGTAATTCAGCATGAATATGAAATGAAGTTTAGACAAAATCTTTTATATATGGGCCTAAATAAAATAGCCGGATAAGATGTTGATTACTTATCCGGCTATGCCATTGTTAATTAGTTTGAATTTACAATCGTTGCCACACCTGTGTACGGAAGAAGAAGTACAGATAGCCTCTTACATTTAGTTTATCGGGGTTTGCAGGGTCGAGCCACACTTCGCAGTCATATATATCGCCGGTGTTGGGGTCCATAATGCCTTCGTCACCTGAGTACATATTACCATCTTTTTCCAATCCTTTTATAATGTCCAGGCCTACCAATTTAGCGCCCCTACTTTTGTATTTACCTTCGGTAGGGCAAGCGGTGCAAGTGGTAGTTTCATTTTTGCCAGGCTCAAGCAGCTTGGTTATTTTTCCGTACATTTTTCCGTCTTTCATATACAACTCAACATACGATTTTGGTTTTCCGGTTTTATCGTCTATGGTTTTCCACACGCCTGTAATGGTTTTTTGAGCCATGGTAGCTGTCGCAAATAGTACCGACAACATAACTACGAGTAATAATCTTGTTTTCTTCATTGTGTGTTAGATTTTTGTATGATACTTAGAAACTTAAAAAGAACTGAAAATATTGTTACTTGTTCAAAGATTTAATATCAACATAAGTGGGAGCATTTTTAGGAGACAAACCTTTTACTACTTTTCTATAATAATCGTATGTGAGAGGCTCAGCGTCTTTATTGAGCACTTGTGCATCGGCCACTTCGCCAATAATGATAAAATGTGTACCCACGTCTATGGTTTGAGTAACCCGGCAATCGAGGTAAGCCACTGCTTTGTCGGTAATAATGGGGGCTCCTGTAACTGCAGTGATGGTATTGGTACCAGCAAACTTATCGGAAGTGGCGCCTGATTTATACCCAAACTTGCCTACAAAACGCATATCGGCGGTATTGTCGAGCACAGATATGGCAAAAATGCCGCTTTCAATAATTACTTCTGTTGAAATATTTTTTTTGGAGCAAGATATAGCAAATTGAGCAGGCTCTGCAGTTACCTGAAAAGCGGTATTGGCTATGTATGCTACTTTTTTATCGTTGTGCTGGCTGGTTACCAAATATATTCCGTAAGAAAAGCTAAAAAACGATTCAATATTCATGGTTTAAAATTTAATAATTGCGAACATAAGGATTGAATTTGGCCTCATCGCCTATGGTAGTTTCCGGGCCGTGTCCGGAGTATACTGCGGTGTCTTGGGGCAAGGTATACAAATGTGTACGGATAGATTGTTGTAAGGTTTCAAAATTGCCGCCAGGCAGGTCGGTTCGTCCAATGCTGTCTTTAAACAACACATCGCCCGTGAAAACCGAGTTCATGCTTTGTACATACAACGAGATGCTGCCTGGTGAGTGCCCGGGTACATGACTTATGCTGAGTTTTATACTACCAAACTCCAACACTTGGGTTTCTTGTATAAATACAATGTCAATAGGTGCTTTGCGTGGGTTAAGGCCATATTTGGCGGCTTGCTTTTCATTGGTATTAAGTATATCTAAATCGCCTTTGTGCATATACACCTGCAATTTGTACTTTTCGCTTATATCAAGGGCACCAAAAGTATGGTCGAGGTGGGCATGAGTAAGTACTATGGCAGTTGGATTCAGTTTATTATCGGAGATGAATGTATAAAGCTTTTCCAACTCTTGGCTTGAGTAGTAGCCACAGTCTACGAATATTGCCGTACCGTCTTGGTCCCACAATACATACGAGTTTTGCTGAAACGGATTAAGCGTCCATTTTTTTATATTCATAACAATAAAAAATCAGGGTCGAAGTTCAAAAGTATACATTCTTATAAATTACACAATACAATTTTTATCACAGATTACGCAATAGCATAAAAAATGGTTAGAACTTCCCGAAAATTCCACAAATTTCGGGAAGTTGAATTCTTTAAGTGGTTAATATTTAACCGTATGATTTGCCTATTTACATTCAAACACAAATCGAACACATTAAATGCGTCATCTGGGTTTAACCTTAAGCAAATAATTACGATCCTTCTATCAATATTGTTTAAGTAGGGTCTGCTGAAAAACTCCGACACTCTCATATGCCCTATTTATAGCACATTCTATTCGAGCAAATTCATTCAATAGAATAAGGTAATAA
>JFJP01018625.1_pt1 | contig 31935 bp, 29 predicted proteins | sample 431651 | NCBI WGS metagenome assembly JFJP01 (sample SAMN02602958, study PRJNA72255) | Microbial mat metagenome, whole genome shotgun sequencing project. | biome: fresh water; feature: sink hole; material: water; isolation source: purple microbial (photo- and chemosynthetic) mats found in... | reverse complement strand
CCTAAAAACGTAAGTTGAGTATTTTTGAGCCCCCGTTGCGCCGTTGTATCGTACCGGAATGGGGGCTGCGGCATCGGGGCACATTGCTTGCGCCGCACACACTTCTGGGGGTGCGGGACCGTTGTCTTTTCGTTCGTCCGGATCGGGATTTCCGATCAAGAAGGGGCATCGGCGGGCTGCAGAGCCAGCCGGTGTACGGTTTTCTCGGCCATGGAAGGTACTTTCAAGACTTTTCCTCTCAGCCAAGCGTAGAAAGCGACCGATAGCTGTATGGCCCAGACCTCCGCCCGACTCAACTGCTCCGCAATTGCATCGATGGCTGAAAACACCGTGTGCATGCGCTCGAAAGCGCGTTTGACGGCTGGTGCGTTCTGATGCTGCGAACAGACCCGCAGCAGCTTCTTGCCGCCATGGACGACGAGCACGGCGAGCAGGTCCAGCAGTTCCGGACGCGAGGTGACCGGCTCCATGTGTTGGTGCGGTTGGGCGATGCGCGAGAAAACATTCCACCAGTTGCTGACAACGGCGGTGAGTCTGGCGATGAGCCTGCAGCGCCTAAGGTCACGCGTAGTGAACCCTGCCAGAGAGGATTGGTTCTTCAACTCGTCGAGGACGTTCTCACAGTCGGCGCGTTCGGCGTAGAGTGTCGGAAGCGATCCGGCGGGAAGCTCATGGCTGCAGACGAGCACGGTGTATTCCCACTTGCGGGCCATCCCATCCGGGGCCAGGCCAGGGAGCCAATCCTGTGCGTCGCGGGGTTTGGACCTACCTTCCACAAAGGGGCGGCGCAGTACGGCAACCCGGCGCTCACGGCTCCAGCCCGAGAGCTTCAGTGACGATTCGGCCAGTTCCCAGCCGCCGGGCGCAGCCTGCCATCCAGGGCCCTCGGCAACCCGTGCCAGACGCAGCACCAGCTCCTTGACCCTCGCACTCATCTTCAGTTTGAAGAGGTACCCAAGGGCGCGCAACTCGCACGCCGCCAGGTATTCTTCGTTGCCGAAGCCGATGTCGCCGCGCACCAGCGCCGGGCGCAGTTGCGGCGTAAGCGCATCCACCCTCTCCCAGAAATGCTCCGCCATATGGCGTGCGGCGTGCGCCTTGCCTCCCTTGACGTCCACCGAAAAGAGCATCCGAAGATTCCCGATGAAGGCCACGTGCAGGCTCTGGCTCGGACGCCCTGGCCTGCGCGGGTTGTATCCGACCTCGGCTCCCTCCTGGTGCCCGAAGACCTGCTTGACCGACGTGTCGATGTCCATGACGTAAGGCTCGCCCAGCAGCGGCAACACCGACGCAAGCTCCGCCTTGGTCAGCCAAGCGTCCCACGCCGGCCACTGCTGTGGCGTGCATTTCAGCAACCCCCGCCGTACGCTATCCTCGGAGACGAACCCGCCCAGATCCAGCATTGCGGCGCATAGCCCGTCGCCCTTCAGGTGCGACAGGTGGGCGTAGCGCCGGGCTCCGTTGACGATCCCGGCCACGACGGTCCCCAGTACGGCGCGTTTGTCCGGTGCGTTGTTGCTCGTGTACGCCAGGGGACAGCTATTGACCAAGTCGTCGAACAACCCGTTCGCCCGCAGAAAGTGCCCGAAGTAGGACATCCCGCCACGCGGCGTCGCCCTCAGGCAATCCGACCATTCCACACCATAGCTGGACAGTTCGCCCACCCGAAGCAAACTTCCCCCTTGATCCGCCAACACACCTGTGCCACACTTACTCCTGTCCGCGATCCCCGTGTCCATCCGGCCTCCTTCCGTGCTTGGAAATAAGCCATAGGATACAGGATCGCGGACGTTTCCCGACGGATTTCTCTTCGCGTTTTGTAAATCATTTATGAACAGTATGTTGCGAATGCAGAAAAGATTCAACCTCCGCTTTTAGGTTTAATCGTGTATTCATGCTTGAAATACTCGCACGAAAACCTTCGATTGTCAACGCTAAATAGCTAATCTACAAGCATTTATGCGTTGCTAAAAAAATTATTTTTTACCTGCCGCATTTCAAATCCCTTCTTTACGCCGCACGGATGGTGCCAGACAGGGGGCTGCCCACCCCTCGGAACACGAGAACGGACGCCGTGAACGCCTTACGAGTAGCCAATCCACACTCTCCTTGACTCGTTTTCCGTTCTCGTCCACCGTTCTCGTCCACCGATTTAACGACACCTGACACCTGATTCCGAAAAACGCACACCCGTGCGTTCGCATCGAGAAGAGATGATACCTAGTTGACACCACCTCACAGGTATAGGATTTATACCATAGAATTTGACTTCGACCCAAGGAAGAGCGCTTCAAAACAGGCGCAAGCACGGAATCGGCTTCGTCGAGGCGCAAGCGCTGTGGGACGATGCTGCTTTGATTGAGATACCTGCTCGAACCGAAGACGAGCCAAGGTTCCTCATGGTCGGCTCACGTATCGTGGTGAGCGTATCAGGATCATCTCTGTGCGGCGTTCGCGAAAGGAAGAGGTGGAGATATATGAAGGCTAAAGACTTCGACACGGCGTTTGATTCAGGAGAAGATGTCACCCAGTTTCTTGTCCTTGGACCGGGAATCCAAACGTCTTGGCGTTCCCAGGCAGTCTCTGATCAAAGTGCTGATTGCTCAGCATCTTGAGAAGGCGCACGCATGACCAAGATGCGAACAAATGAAATTTGGACAGGTATTTAGTATAGTTGACGGAGCGGGAGTGTTGTGGCTGGGTGGAGTGGTGTTTTTGGGGAATGTCATTATGGACTGGTGTTTGGCAGCGAGCCGCCCAAAAGGCCAAGGATTTACGGCCCGAGAATCTGGTGTTCGATAAGATTGTGTTGCCGACGATTGCCCTCTGAGATAGCATACTTGTCAATATGAGTCGTTTAAAAATGTTTGCATCCCACCCTTTGGCCTTACTGCTGAGCGGTCTTCTTTTTTCAGCAGCGCTTTCGCCGACGCCAGTATATGCGTTGTTTGGGGCCAAGGCGGTGCCGAATCCGGAGTGGACCAGCGTGGCGGCGCATCCGGATTATCTTCCGCCTAGGTATATACTGGGGGTAGGTGTTGCCAAGTCCACAAAAGACCAGACGAAGGACCGATTGACTGCCGATCAGAATGCCTTTGTGGAAATCGTTCGGCAGATATCGGCCGATGTTTCGTCCGCCATCACGATCGAGACGCTGGAGGTTCAAAACGGTCGGGTGGATTCTTACTGGGAGCGCGCATCGGCAGGGTCGAAGGTTCGTTCATCGCTGAGTGTGAACGGGTTGACGATTGTAGACCGCCACTACGATGCCAAGGAAAAAGTCTACTATGCCTTGGGTATGCTGGACCGACGGATTGCCGCTGATCCATACATGCGGCAGCGGGACCAGATCAAGTCGGAATTCGTGTCGCATCAGGAAACAGCCAAGCAGTTTGAGGCTGAGGGAAATGTGTTTCAAGCTATTTTCAGTCTTCGTGATGCCTATCGTGCGGCGTGTCGCTATCAGGATGTTCTACCGGCATTGCAACTGGTCGCTGGTCCGGCGCAGCAGGTTCTTGGCATCGCGCCCGATCCGGAGGCACCGTCTGCGGCGGATGTGCTTTCATCGCTGTCCGCCAGTCTTGCCGGGATGCGCCTGCAAATCGAACGTGGAAACGGGCAGGCGTTCGTTCACAATCGTCCATTGCGAGAGCCGTTGGCGGTTAAGCTGACGACAGGCGGTGACCGGATGATTCCGGTCGAAGGCGTTAGCGTCGAATTCCGTTTCCAGTTGGGGTCGGGCAGTCTCTTGCCCATGACGAAAGCAACCGATAACCAGGGGCTGTCCTCAACCCTTGTTCAGAAGGTGATCAACCCGGACGGGGGCTCCTGCGCCGTCTCGGCCAGCCTATATTTCCGCGAACTGTTTGATCATGGTGTCCATGCTGGACAATGGAATAGCCGTATTCCCGCGACGCCGATGACCGTGCTGTTCGATTTACCAAAGAAAAAGGCACCGGTTGGGATTGAGGTGCTTACGGTGGTTGCCAACAAGAGTGTATTCCCTGGCCATCCGGCGACGACGCAGGGCCTGCTCGCGGCCCGGCTGGCGCAAGCGGGATTTGTGCCCGCGACGAATGTGGATCCTGAACGCATGAACTCCAAGGCCACACCGGAAGCGCAGCTTGCCATGCTGGGTCCGAATGTCAACATCCTGGTTTTCGGTGAGATTACCAGTGATTCGGTAAACGACGCCATGGGCATGAGGGTGTGCAATCTTGGCGGCTCGCTAAAAGCCTTCCGAGTAACTGACGGAAAACCGCTGGCGACATTATCGTTTGACCGGATTCGTGGGTTCGGCGTTCAGGATGCCAACGCAAGAGAAGATGCCTACAAGAAGGCGGGCGAGGACTTGGCTGAGCGGTTGATTGAAGCGCTGCTGGCGGCGTACGAATAGGATGGTTGTGGGTAAAAAAGTGATGGGATGATGAAATCGAAGGGGGACGATGATGGTTCGTGAAAAGTTCGGTATAGCCTTGATGATGGTGGCCGCGTTGTTGGTTTCAGGCTGTGCTTCGATGACACAATATGGGATGCTGCATCAACAGGCCCAGGCCAATTATGTAAGTGGAAACCTCGATCAAGCGGTTGCCGAAGCGGCCCAGTCGCTGCGTATCAACCCCAAGTATGATCCCCCGAAATTGCTGCTCAGTACAGCATTTCCAAATGCAGTGGATGCGCACCTTGAGCGGATCGAGAATGTTAAGCGGGGAAGCGATAGCTTCAAATGGGATCATGTCGTTGCCGCATATGAATCGATTATGCTGCTCAACAAGCACATCAAATCGCTGCCCCCCCTGCTGTATAAAAAGCAACCTGTCGTGTTCGATATACGCGATTTTTCTGCCGAACTGGAGGAGGCTCGTAATCAGGCGGCAGAGGCGCATTATCAGGACGGCCGTCGTGTGTTCGGGAAGGAAGGCATCTCGAATCGTGACGCGGCGGCGGCACAATTCTCGGCCTCGATGAAATATGTTGCAAACTATAAGGATGCCGCCGAATTGGCGGCGGAAGGATACTATCAGGAGGGGTTGCGATTAAGCCAGGTGGATGATGTCGAGACCCAGAAACAGGCGGCCAAAGCATTCACGGCGGCACAGGGATATGTGCGAGGGTACAAGGATGCAAGCGATCTATATGCAATTGCCCGAAAGTCTGGAATCAAGCGCATGGCGATTATCCCGTTTGAGGATAAGAGCGGTAAGGGGCTGCAGTATGGATCCGTGGCGGATGCCATTGTGGACGGTCTGGTCAGCGATGTCATGGGCGATCAAGGGGCGACCGAATTTCTCGAGATCATCTCCCGGGATCAGTTATCCCAGGTGGTTTCGGAGCAGAAGCTGGCCATGAGTGGTCTGGTGGACGTCGGTACGGCGGCGGAAGTGGGTGGAATTCTCGGTGTACACGAGATCCTGACCGGGCAGATCACGCAAATTTCCATAACGCCCGAGAACACTGTCGTTCGCAGCATTCAGGAGAAGGGATCGGTGGTGGTGGGGACGGAGAAGTATACCGATAAGGACGGAAAATTGCGGGAGCGGGACGTTTGGCGCGATGCGCATGTGACCGTGACGTTCTATAAGCGAACGGCGGGGGCTTCGATTTCTGGATCTTACAAGATCGTTGACGTCAAAACGGCTAAGCTGAAGGATACCAAGCAATTCCGGTGCGACTATAAATTCGATTGCGAATGGGCGACATTTTCTGGTGATGCGCGAGTCCTGAGTCAAGAATCCAAGATGATGATCAACAAGGAGGAGCGTAAAGCCCCGGTCGCTGAGGAAATGGTGTCCCTGGCGATGCGTGACTTTGTCAAATCGCTATCAAAAACATTAAAAACGTATGCCCGCTAAATTAAGACGTGTTTCCCATGGCGATTCTGCTTGCAATCGATCTTTAGGAAGTATAGATTCCAAAAGATTTTTACAGTTATCAGGAGATATAGAGAATGCAAAAAGAGATTCATCCGAAGTATAATGAAACCACGATCAAATGTGCGTGTGGTAATGTTATGAATGTTCGCTCGACGGGGCACGACATGCATGTCAACGTCTGTTCGAATTGCCATCCGTTCTATACGGGCAAGTCTGCACTGCTGGATACCGAGGGACGCGTTGAGCAGTTCAATCGTCGCTACGGTCGCAAGACGGCTTAGTTTTCGGGAAAGGGGTCAGGACGGCAAGATGCCGTTACTGGCCCTTTTTGTGTCCAGGCTCGGCATTTTTGGAGTGTTATGATCGACTCGGCCATTATTGACAGAGTGTTGATCCGTATCCCCGAGATCGAGTCCCGGTTGTCGGATCCGGCCACGGCCTCCGAACCGCTCCGTTTCCGTGCCTTGATCAAGGAGCATTCGCATCTGAAGCGCGTGGCGGACAAGGCGCAGCGTTATCTGCAGTTGACCCGGAGCATTGAGGAGAACCGGGTGATGGCGGCCGATGATGCCGACCCGGACATGGCGGCCTTGGCCCGCGAAGAGCTGGAGGCTAGTGAAACCGAATTGCCGTTGGCAGAAAAAGACCTGCGCTTAAACCTCTTGCCTCCCGATCCGGACGATAACCGTAATGCCGTCATGGAGATACGGGCAGGCACGGGTGGGGATGAAGCCGCCCTGTTTGCCGGTGACCTGTTCCGTATGTATGCCCGTTATGCCGAGTCGAAGGGGTGGAAGATTGGTGTTGTAGATGCCAGTCCGGGCGAGATCGGCGGTTACAAGGAAGTCATTTTCGGTGTCCAGGGGGATGGTGTGTTCGGGGTGTTGCGTCACGAAAGCGGAACTCACCGAGTGCAGCGGGTTCCGCAGACCGAGGCGCAGGGGCGTATTCATACATCGGCGGCCACCGTGGCTGTGTTTCCCGAGGTGGAGGAGGATGACGATATCGTGATTCCGCCGGAAGAGGTGCGGATCGATATTTTCCGTTCGTCCGGGCCGGGCGGCCAGAGCGTGAACACAACCGACTCGGCGGTACGGGTGACGCATTTGCCCACCGGGGTGACGGTCCAGTGCCAGGATGAGAAATCGCAGCATCGTAATCGCGAGAAGGCGATGATGGTTTTGAAGGCCCGGCTGCTGGATCACAAACTGCGCGAGGAGGCGGAACGGCAGGGCGCGGCGCGGCGCCTGCAGATTGGCAGCGGCGACCGCAGCGAGCGCATCCGTACCTATAACTTCCCCCAGAATCGGCTGACCGATCATCGGATCAACCTGACGCTATATAGTCTGGATCGGATTGTTGAGGGGCTTCTGGAGGATGTTATCCAGCCGTTGCGCGAGCATGCCATGGAGGCTCGTATGCAGGCTGAGTTGGGCGTCTGATCCTACTTCTTGTCCATCCGCCAGTATTCCCCGTTCCATCCGGGCGGGGGCGGCGTAATGCGGAATTTCTGTACACGTTCCATCAACCACCGTGACGGACCGTCATCGTTTTCGGCAAGGATGGTGCGGATCCATTGCTCGGCTTCATCCCAGTCCTGCCGGTAGTATGCCGCCAGTGCTTTTTCGTAATGCTCGAACTGGATCCGCAGCGATGCCGGCACATCCGGTGCTGCGCCGACCAGCTCGTACAGCGTCACGCTTTGTTCGCGTCCGACAACCACGATTCTTCCCAATGCCCGGGTCACGAGGCGCTCCCCGATCAGGGCTCGCGTGGCCTCGCCAATCAGGATGCGACTGTCCAGGTCGCGGTTGATCGGCTCGATGCGCGATGCCAGGTTAACGACATCGCCAATGACGGTATATTGGAACTTTCGCTCGGAGCCCATGTTGCCAGCTGTGACTTCGCCGGAGTTGATGCCCATGCGCACATGCAGGCGAATTCCGAATTCCGCTTCGATCTGGTCGTTGAGCCGATGCAGCAGCCGTTGCTGTTCCAGAGCCGAGAGGCAGGCGCGATAAGCATGTTCTGCATCGTAAAACGGTGCGCCCCAGACGGCCATGACACCATCACCGACATATTTGTCGAGATAGCCCCCAGCTTCCAGGATGGCGTCGGTGATCGGCGTCAGGTACATATTCAGCAGCCGGATCAGGCGGGCCGGTTCAAGTCGTTCACTCAGGGATGTGAAATCGGCGATATCCGAGAACATGACCGTGACATCCGTGGTATGCCCCTCCAGCGAAAAACTTTCGGGATGGTCCTCCAGCCATTCCAATACACGATTCGACACCATGGTCGAGAACATGCCGCGGATCTTACGGCGTTCAACCGATTCCGTGAAATACCGCAGCGTCAGCAGTGTGAACGCGGCAATCAGCAGGAACAGCGTGGGAAGCACCACCGGGAGGATCGCCAGGTCGTAATGCATGGCCCCGTAGGCCGCGATCCAGTACCCGGTCATCGACAGCACCAGTGCCACGGAGACCCGCACCGTACGTACGGCCAGCGCCAGAGCGGTAAAGCCGATCACGCAGAAGGTCATCAGCCAGGCAATCTGCCCGTGATCCAGCGTGTGCAGGAAGGTGTTGTTCAGGATGGTGTTGATGGCGGTCATCTGCGCATACACCAACGGGATGTTTGGATCTACCGGGGTTGGACCAACATCCACGCCGGTGGTGGTTACCCCGACCACGGCGATGCGATCACGGATCGCGGGGGAAACGGCCTGCGCCAAGGCCATTCTTGATTCCTTGCTGGTCGTTTCGCTAAAGGGTGCGGTACTGGAAAAGCTCAACGCGGCAAAGTCTTTAAAGCTCCATCGGTAGTTCAGGCGCATTTGCCCACGCTCATCAATCGGGATACGGATGGTTTTCCCTTTTAGATTGAGCGTTATGGTATTGCCGAAGTCCACCTGGATGGTTCCGGACGGGATGGGGAACTGATCCGCCCCATGATACGCCAGAACGGACAGCAACGCAAAGCTGGGGATGAAGAACCGCCTGGGTGAAGCCTCCGCGTCGGTGCGATCCTCGATGCCGAACACCAGAGGGGCACGACGTACGACACCGTCCGCATCACGCGGGATGTTCAAGATTCCGGGCAGGGAATAATCCAGGAAATCACGGGTGGGAAGGCTACCGTTCGGGGCATGCCCTTGCTTCCAGATTACGGATGCCTTGGATGATGCGAAGTGAATATCGGCCTCGGGAATTGCGAGATAGGCCACGTATTCGAGCGGATGCGGTGGCGTGGATGACGTTTCCGACCAGTAGGGGATGCGAACATCCTGGGGATCATCCCACCCGCCTCGCAAATTGCAACCGAGGATCACCGGAAACGATTGCTGCTCCTGTATTTCCGCAAGCATGTGGGTCAGCATCAGATTGGCTTCCGAATGCACCAGCACGCTGATCGACCGGAGCATGTCACGCGAAAGTTCTCCGCCCCGGTGCTGGGCGGTTCTTGCCAGCGCATCGGCCATCTGCTGGCGTTGGGCAGCATTGGCGTAGCCGCCATGGTGACCGGCCATTTCCTTGAGAATGATGTCATAAGCGAGAACGCGGGGGCGACCGTAAGTGAGCAGAAAGCGAAGCTGATCCATGAACGGCTCACGGGCCAGCCATGGTCCCACACCGTAACGCCCTAGCTCATTCTCGGTCTTCTCATCGATCGCCAGCAGCACGAGATCCCGCGTATTCTCTCTGAGCGCCGTAGGTAATAGCTTGAGACGTAGGCGCATACGGATATCAACCGTGGCCTCCTCGATATCCATGACGCTGTCGAACTGCACGGCGGCCAGGCTGAGGGCGAGGGCGGTCAGCGCCGTGACCAATGCCGATAACACGGCTCTCCAAACTGACTTACGACTGATAAGTTTCAAGATATTCACGTTGTCATCATGGCCTTCCTAGATGCCTGGCGGCAAGAAAATTCATTTTTTTTGGAAATCGCTTGACCTTTGGTGGGGGGAAGTGTCAAATAGTGTCAAGAAAAGGCAAAGATGGTCGCCGGGATCGGTATGTTCGTCGGCGACTTCCTGCATTCGCTTGATCCCAAGAAGCGCCTGACCATCCCGGCGGTATGGCGGGCGCAGGTGGGCGATCCCAAGAGTCTTTTTGTGCTTCCGGATTTCCACGAGCGCTGCCTGAACGTGCTGCCGGCGGCAGAAATGGCGCATAAGCTGGAAAAGATCCGTCGGCATTCGATGGCGGATCGCAAGGTGATGGAATTTACGCGGACGTTGGGGGCGGCCTCCGATCTGGTGTCGTGGGACTCGCAGGGACGGGTACGGATCAAGGACAAGTTGCTGGCGTTTGCGGGAATTACCGAGCAGGTTCAATTGGTGGGGGCGATGGACAAGTTCCAGCTCTGGAATCCGGCATTTCTGGTGGACAGTGGTGATGTGGATCAGGCGCGGCTGGTGGAAGCGGGCCTGTATATTGATTTTTAGCGGGTGGCCCGCGGACGGTGTGAAACGGAGGCAGGATGCATCGTCCGGTACTGCTGGCGGAGACGGTGGAGCGGTTGGGCGTGAGGCCGGATGGCGTGTACGTGGATGGCACACTGGGCGGCGGGGGGCATGCCGAGGCGGTGCTGGCGCAGCTCGGTGGACGGGGCATGCTGTTCGGGATTGACCGGGATGTCGAGGCGTTGGGGCGCTGTCAGGAGCGGCTGGCGCGGTTCGGGGGGCGGTTCAAGGCGCTGCATGGGAACTATGCACAGATGGATGTGCTGCTGGCCGCCGAGGGGGTGACCGCCGTTGACGGGGTGGTGTTGGATTTCGGGGTCTCGTCGTTCCAGTTGGATACGCCGGCGCGTGGATTCAGTTTCATGACTGACGGGCCGCTGGATATGCGTATGGACCAGGGGCAGGCGTTGACGGCGGCGGGGGTGGTGAATACCTATCCGGAGCAGCGTCTGTGCGACCTTTTCCGTGCCTATGGCGAGGAGCCGTCGGCATGGCGGATTGCGCAGCGGATCGTGGCTCGGCGGTTGGAACGTCCGTTTGAGCGGACGTCCGAACTGGCGGCGTTGATCTGGGAGGTCAAGGGTGGGCGTCGGGGGCGCCTGCATCCGGCAACGCAATGTTTCCAGGCGTTGCGGATGGAAGTGAACCGGGAGTTGGATGGGGTTGAACAGGGGTTGCAGGCTGGACTGCAGCTTCTGCGGACAGGCGGACGGATGGCGGTGATCAGCTTTCACAGCTTGGAGGACCGCTGTGTAAAACGATTTTTTTCGGCGCACGAGGGGCGATGGGTATCGCAGGAGGCGGGAGGGGCATGCTGGGATGGCGTCTTGCCTGCGGTTGAGCGCATTACGCGCAAGGCGGTGCAGCCCGGCGAGGCGGAGTGTTTGGAGAATCCGCGGGCTCGTTCATCGAGGCTCCGTGTGGTGGAGCGGGTCGCGGATGTGGGTTTGTGATGGTAGGAGGTGGTTATGGAAATTTTTAAAACACGTAGGAAACGTAATCGTAAGAAACGGGTTGAAGGCAATTTGGGGCCTGTTCCCTTTGCGTCGTTTGTGCTGTGCATGGGCATTGCGGGCATGGCGTATGTCTGGATTCTCTCGCGTAGCGAGGCGATCGGTGTTGAAATCAAGGCGCTGGAAGCCGTGGCGTCTGATCTTGAAGAGAAGCATTTGAACGAGGAACTCAAGTGGACGCGGCTCTGTGCCCCGCATAATATTGAGCGGATCCTAAATCGTAATGGAGTGAAGATGGGGTATCCGACCGGGCGGCAGGTCGTCTTGCTGGCGGATGCAGGGGTATGGGAGTCAGGAATGGATCATCTGGATCGCGACATGGCCGACGAAAGCCATTATGCGAAGGTGAGCGGGACGGAAAGGCATGAATGACAGGCGCATGCTTGGGCGGTTCGGTGTCTGTGCCGCCGGGTTCCTGCTGCTGGCTGCAGGACTGGGTGCACGCCTTGCCTTTTTGCATCTAGGGCCGCACGAGGCGCGACGCGAGCGGCTAGACCAGTTGCGTCAGTTTCATGAGGAAATAAGCGGTCGGCGCGGCGAGATCTTTGACCGTAGCGGTCCCGGGAATATCCTGGCGATGGATCTTCCCGTCAAGAATGTCTGTGCCAATCCGTCCGTTATACTGGCTTCCAATGCCGTGGCGTCCGTGGCCTCTCAACTGGCTGAACTACTGTCGCTGGATGTGGATGCGGTAGCGGTAAAACTCAATCAGCCGGGGCGTCGCTATGTGCGGGTCCAGCGTTTTGCGGAGGCTGATCTGGCCGCCCAGGTGGATGCTTCCGGGTTGCCCGGTGTCTATCTTGAGGATTCAAATGTCCGCCATTACCCGTATGGTTCCTTTTTGTGCCATGTCCTCGGGTTTGTTAATTACGAGGGGGGTGGCAGTGCGGGGGTGGAGCAGCGCCTGAACAACGATCTCAAGGGGCAGTCCGGTGTCATGGAAGGGCGGGTCAATGCCTTTCGCCAGGAGGTCTATCTTTCGCGAGGGCTCTACGAGCCGGGACGCGAGGGGCATTCTGTCGAGTTGACGATTGACCGCCAGGTTCAGTATATCGTTGAAAAGGTGATCGACGGACTGATGCAAGAATACACGCCGATGGGGGCCTGGTGCATCGTACAGAACGTCAAGACGGGCGAGATCCTGGCTATGGTCTCGCGTCCTGCGTTCGACCTGAACAAGTTTTTCGAGGCTGACCCGCAGGTGCGGCTGAACCGGTCCATCGGGATCAATTATGAACCGGGGTCCACTTTGAAGTCTGCCACGTTTGCCGCTGCCCTCAACGAAGGGATTGTGACCCAGAATACGGTATTCGACTGTGAGAATGGCGCTTGGTACTACAAGGGTAAACTACTGCGCGACGCGCATTCGTATGGCAAGTTGACGGTAGCCGAGGGCTTGCTCAAATCGAGCAACATTATGACGGCCAAGATTTCGCTGATGCTCGGCAATGACCGGCTTTACAAATACCTGAGGGCGTTCGGCATGGGAGAGCCTTCCGGTATTGACCTTCCCGGCGAGGAGCCCGGTATTTTTCATCCACCGTCGAAGTGGTACGGGATCAGTCCGACACGGATCCCGATCGGCCAGGGCATCGCAACCACCGCCTTGCAGGTGCTCGGGATCTATTGCACGATTGCCAATGCTGGCTACCGGATGAAACCCTATGTTGTGAAGCGGATCACGGATCCCGATGGGCGTTTGGTTTTTGAGGCGCAGCCCGAAGTTGTGGCCCGTGTCATCCGTCCGGATACGGCGGCACTGATGTGCGAACTGCTTGCCAAGGTGACCGAAGAGGGGGGCACGGGCCGACGAGCCGGGATCGAGGATATGCGGGTGGCCGGCAAGACAGGAACGGCACAGAAACCGGTTCGTGGGGGATATTCGCCGACCGATTACATCGCTTCCTTTGTGGGGTTCCTGCCTGCGGATGATCCCGAGATCGGAATTATCGTGGTGGCTGACACGCCGAAGCCGGTGCATACCGGCGGCCGCGTGGCAGCGCCAGCCTTCGCCGCGATTGCTGTCGATGTGAGTCGTTATCTTGGACTTCAGATTTTCAATGCCGATGTGGCGACGTCTGACGTCGTGTTGCCGGATTGAATAGGCGGTTTCCGGGTATGCAGTTATCAGATATAAAAAAGCAGATTGACGGGACGTGCGGGCGGCTTTCAGTGAATGCCGAGGTGCGCGGGGTGGCGTTGCATTCGCGTGATGTTCGTCCGGGATGGATTTTTGTCGCGATTCCCGGGGCATCCATCGATGGTCTGCGCTATGCCGAAGACGCGGTTCGTCGTGGGGCGGTGGCGGTGGTGACCGAGTCCGTGGCGGGGGAACGCCTGTCCGTACCGGTGATTACGGTTGCCGATGCCCGGTTGGCGGCAGCCCGGCTGGCGGCGATCCTGAATGGATGGCCAGCGCGTTCACTCAAGGTGGTGGGGATCACGGGTACCAACGGCAAGACGACGGTCGCGCACATGGTCCGGGCGGGATTGCAGCGGTCGGGCATGGTTCCCGGAATGACCGGTACGATTGCCTACGAGATCGGTGAACGCCGGATTGCGGCGTCACGAACGACGCCCGATGCGCTGACCTTGCAGGATCTGCTGCGCCAGATGGTGGTCCATGGCTGCCGTAGCGCGGTGATGGAAGTCTCCTCCCACGCCCTGTCTCAATCGCGGGTGGCCGATATCGATTTTGCGGTGGCCGGGTTCACGAATCTTACGCGTGAGCATCTCGATTACCATCAAACCATGGATGCCTACTATGAAGCCAAGGCGCTCCTGTTCCGTCGGTTGGTCGGCACGGCGACCGCCGTGATCAACCGGGATGATGCCTGGGGCGTTCGTCTGCTGCAGGAACCGCTCGTCTGTCGGCGACTCTCCTACGGTCTGGCTCCAGGTGCCGATATTGCCGCCGAGACGCTGAAGCTATCCCTTGAGGGGTCCACATTCCAGGTGCACACACCCTGGGGGGCGCAGGCGGTGCGTCTGCTCCTTCCGGGGCGTCATAATGTCAGCAATGCACTGGCGGCGATAGGCCTTTGTATCGCGGCCGGTGCCGATCTTCCCTCGACCTTGCAGGCGCTCGAAGGGGTCAGCATGGTCCGGGGGCGTCTTGAGCGGGTGCCAGCCGCCGTGCCGTTCCGGGTTTTCGTGGATTATGCGCATACCGACGATGCCCTCCGCCATGTGCTGGCTGCCTTGCGTCCGCTGACCCCTGGTCGACTGATCGTGGTCTTTGGCTGTGGCGGGAACCGGGATCGAGGAAAGCGTGCGTTGATGGGGGCGGTGGCGGTGGAGCTTGCCGATATCGTGGTCGTCACGAGCGATAATCCGAGACAGGAGTCGCCGTCGGTGATCATCGACGAAATCCTTGTTGGCGTTGGCGATCATCCTGTCGAGGTGGCGGTGGAACGGCGTGAGGCCATCCGGCTGGCGTTGGCCTTGGCGAGGGAAGGGGATACGGTATTGATCGCTGGCAAGGGGCATGAAACGTATCAGGAGGCAGGGGGGATCATGGCACCATTCAATGATGTTGATGTGGTTCAGGACGAACTTGCCACGCTGGCAAAAGGAGCGTCGTGATATGCCTTGGTATGATACAGAGTGGTTGGCCAAGATAACCGGTGGACGATGGATCCGCAAACCATTGGATGCGATCCGACATGTGGCGAATGATACACGTCGGATTTCGCCGGGGGCGCTGTATGTGGCCCTGCGGGGTGCCCGGTTCGACGGGCACGCGTTTGCCGCCCACGCGTTTGAGGCGGGGGCCTCGGCAGCCATGATCGAGCGGGGGGCGGCGGTAGCGCTTGATGGCGAATACCCGTTGCTTGAGGTGGAGAATACGCAGGCGGCGCTCTCGGCGCTGGGGGCTGCGCATCGCGCTCAGGTGGGACCGCTGGTGATTGGCGTGACGGGCAGTGCCGGGAAGACAACGGTTAAGGAAATGACGGCGGCCGTGCTGAGTGCCGCTGGTGAGACGGCGCGTACGGCAGGCAACTGGAATAATGAGATCGGTCTGCCACTGAGCCTCCTGTCAATGGAAATGAATGTGCGCTACGGGGTGTTCGAGGCGGGTATGAATCATCCCGGAGAAATTCAGCGCCTGTGCGAGGTGCTGCGACCGGATTGGGGGATTGTCACCACCGTGGGGCCTGTGCACCTAGAGTTCTTTGATTCGGTCGAGGCGATCGCCCGTGAGAAATCGGAGTTACTGCGGGCCTTGCCTGCGGGGGGGCGGGCCTTCCTGCATCGCGACAGCGCCTGGTTCCCGTTATTGCGTGACCAGTCACCTTGTGTCGTGCGGACGGTCTCGCTGGAGCAGCATCCCGAGGCGGATTTATGGATTGCGCTGGATGTGGCGGGAAGGCGGTTGTCGGCGACCGCGCAGGGTGAGGTTCGCACGTTTGAGTGGCCCTGGCCGGGGCAGCACAATGCCCTGAATGCCGGATTTGCCATCCTGGTGGGTAGGGAGGCCGGATTGCGATGGGAGCAGATTCAGGCCGGGTTGGCCACCTATCAACCATTGCCGATGCGTTGGCAGGAGGAGCGTATCGCTGGCTGTCTGTTCATCAACGATGCGTACAATGCCAATCCCACCAGTATGCGTGCCGCGCTGTCCACGTTTGCCACGATGCATGGCGAGGGCCGCCGCTGGCTTGTGCTGGGCGACATGCTGGAACTCGGCACCACTGGACGCGATGAGCATGCGGCGCTTGGCGAGGCACTGGCCGGGGGAGGCTGGTCGGGTTTGCTGACCGTGGGGCCCCTGGCCGCACACATTGCCGAGGGTGCGGAACGTAAGGGATTCCCAGGCGCGAACATCTGGAAGTGCGCGGATACGGGAACGGCGGCGACCGTGCTCGGGGAGCAGATCGCGGAGGGGGATGCGATCCTGCTCAAAGGGTCGCGCGGAGTGGCGTTGGAGTCGATATTAGCGTTAGTAAAAAACGGCAAGGGGGAGGAATAGGTATCGGTCATGTTGTATTTCCTATCTTTACTGGGTTCGTGGTTCTCGCCTCTGCGTGTGTTTCAGTACATCACCGTCCGAACGGTCGGGGCGGCGGCGACCGCCTTTCTGCTATGCGTCCTGTGCGGGCCGTGGGTGATTCAGCGGTTGCGGGATTTCCGGATCGGCCAGCAGGTGCGCACCGGCAATGCGCCGGATCATGCGCACAAGCGCAATACGCCAACCATGGGCGGGGTCCTGATCATCGCCTCGATGGTTACCGCCTGCCTATTGTGGGCTCGCCCGTCGAACCTCTTTGTGCAGTTGGCCGTGGCCACGCTCTGCTACATGGGGGCTGTCGGTTTCTGGGATGATTACATCAAATTGCGCCGGAAGCATTCGGATGGATTGAGTGCCAGGGCGAAGATGGGGCTGCAGGTGCTCTGGACGCTGGTGGTTGTGGTGTCCCTGAGCACGCACGCCGAGTCGGCTGAGCGCTTCCGGCAGTTCATGGTACCATTTCATAAGGCACCCTTGATTGATGACATGGGGCTGATCCTTTCCTCCCTGCTGGTTCTGGTTGTCCTCGTGGGGGCGACCAATGCAGTGAATCTGACCGATGGACTGGATGGCTTAGCGATCGGGTGCACGAGTTCGGCCTCTCTTTCCTACCTGGCCATGTCCTATCTTGCCGGTCATGCCATTTTTGCCAATTATTTGTACATTCCGTATGTCAGCGGTGCTGGTGAGCTTGCTGTCTTCTGCGGTAGCATGGCCGGGGCGAGCCTCGGGTTCCTCTGGCATAACTGTCATCCTGCCAAGGTCTTCATGGGTGATACCGGCAGTCTTGCGCTGGGCGGAGCGCTGGCGATCACGGCCGTGTTGATCAAGCAGGAAGTGGTGCTTATCCTGGTGGGCGGGGTGTTTGTGATGGAGGCGGTCAGTGTGATGTTGCAGGTGGCCTCATTCAAGTTGACGGGCAACCGGATCTTCCGTATGGCCCCGATCCATCACCATTTCGAGAAAAAGGGATGGAGTGAGACACAGGTGACGATCCGCTTCTGGATCCTGTCAATCCTGTTTGCATTGCTGGGATTGCTCACGCTGAAACTACGTTGATACGGATCGAGAAAAATGGTTATTGCAAATGGATATTTAGCGAAACCTGGGGAACAGGTTCTCGTGCTCGGCCTAGGGCGCAGTGGTTGTGCGGCGGCTGAGTTGCTGGTTGATCTGGGCATGCGGGTGACGGTGGCGGATGCGGCGGAGGGCAGTGCGCCTGCCGAGTGCGTCGCCACGATGGAATCCCATGGTGTCACGGTGATCCGCAATGCGACGGCGATGCCACCCGGCCGTTTTGTCTTGTGTGTGGTCAGTCCGGGGCTTGATGAGGAGCTTCCTGTGGTACAGGAAGCCTTCGATCGCTGTGGCGAAGTGATCTCGGAGTTGGAGCTCGGCTTCCGTAATTGCCAGTGTCCGGTGCTGGCGGTTACGGGAACCAATGGCAAGAGTACCTTGACGAAGCTGCTCAGCGATATGCTCAATGCGTCCGGATTGCGGAGTGAGCCGTCCGGCAATTACGGCACGCCGCTTTGCGAATCAGCCCGGCGCAGTGGAACGTTGGACTGGATTGTCGCCGAGGTCAGTTCGTTCCAGCTCGAATTAGTGCAACGCTTCCGCCCGAAGATCGGCATCATGCTCAATGTGCAACCGGATCATCTTGGACGGCACAAGACCATGTCGCATTATACAGCACTCAAGGCCCGTCTCTTCCGTGCCATGCAGGCGGGCGATAGGGCGCTGGTCTATGCGCCCGATGCCGAGCAGATCCGCAGCGCGGTGCCGGAGGCGCAGGCAACCGACTGGATCACCTTTGGAACTGATTCCGGCTGTGCGGTGCGCTATGATGCTGCTCGCCATGTGGCGGTTCACGCCATCGGTGGTCAGTCCGTCGAGGTTTCGTTACTGGGGACGTCATTTGACAATCCTGTGACCGGTCTGGCGGCGGCAGCCGCCGTGGCAGCGGGAACGTTGTGCGGGCTCTCTGCTGATGTCATGCAGGCAGCGATCAGTGCCTTTGTGCCGCTTTCCCATCGCATGCAGGAGGTTGGTCAGATTGACGGGGTCCGCTTTGTGGATGACTCCAAGGCCACCAATCTGACAGCGGTGCAGGCGGCCTTGATGATGACCAATGCACCGGTACGGCTGATTGTCGGCGGGCAGCTAAAGGAAAATGATTTAGATTTTATCAAAGAAGTATTGAAAAATCGTGTGCAATCTGCCTATCTTATAGGCGAGTCATCGGGGAAGTTCAAAGCGGCGTGGGGCAATTGCATCCAATGTGTAATGTCTGGGGATTTAAAGACGGCGGTTGACTCCGCCATGCAGGATGCGAACCCTGGGGATGTGGTGTTGCTTTCCCCCGCATGTGCAAGTTTTGATCAGTTCCGGTCGTACGCGGATCGCGGAGATCGGTTTAAGGATTATGTTCATCAATTAGCCAAAAGGCGGAATGAGGAGAAGAAGAAATGCGTTATCTAGTGATTAGCGTGGTGGGTGCGGTTCATGTGGTGGCTATCGGGGGGCTTATGCTGATGCAGGGATGTGGCACGACGCGCGGCCCGGTTGAGCTTCAGTCGAACTACGAGATGCCACCCCCCGTGGCGCAGGATCAGTTGTTGCCGCCCGAACCGGTCGTGGAGCCTTACCGGCCGGCCTCCATTGAGCAGGCGGTAGCCTCCGCCACGCCGAAACATACCAAGACGCCGACGGTTAAGCCGACGCTTAAGCCGACAGTCAAGCCGACGGCCAAGCCGGTTAAGGTGACTCCGGTGGATGTAGGTTCCTCGTATGTGGTTGGTAAGGGGGATTCCCTGTCGATGATCGCCAAGCGGCACCGTGTATCCGTGGCGGACATCATGGTGCTGAACAACATCAGTCAGCCGAACAAGATTCGCCTTGGTCAAAAACTGAAGATGCCCGCCAACGCGACCAAGCCAACTGCCGCAACTGCGGTTAAACCTGCCGTTGTCAAGACTGCGGCGGTAGCGACGGTCAGCCCGGATTCGGGGTCTGGATCGGTTTATGTGGTGAAGTCCGGGGATATCCTGTCGCGTATAGCCAATCGCCAGGGGACAACTGTCAAGGCCTTGCGTGAGGCAAACAACCTCAAGGATGACAAGCTCGTTGTCGGGCAGAAGTTGACGCTGCCATCGGGCAACAGCGGGCAGCCAGCATCCAAGCCGGAAGCTATACCCGCGAATGCTTCGCCCGCCGCCGCACCGGCCCCGGTGGCCGAACCGGTTGTACCTCCTGCCATGCTGGATCTTCCTGGGCTTACCGCCCCTTCTGCGCCGGTGTCTTCGGGGGCGCGCAATACCTATACCGTACAAGCTGGTGACTCGATCCTTGATATTGCCTCGCAGTTCAATGTGGGTATCGCGGACTTGCTGAGGGTCAATAATCTTACCTCCCAGACGCTGGCACCGGGTCAGGTTCTGATGATCCCGTAAGCGGCTGCCTCTGCTCCCGGTCCCTTGGGAAGGGCGGAAGCAACCCAGTATCTGGAGCGGTGATTATGCGACGAGCGGCACCTTTGCTTACATCCATAATCTTCGCGTTGGTTGTGCTTGGGCTGGTCATGCTGTACAGCACCAGCAGCGCACGCACCGTCACCCCGCATTTCTATTTGCAGCGTCAAGCCTCATGGCTTTTGGTAGCCGTCCTTGCAGGCGTCCTTGTCGCCTATCTTGATTATCACGTCTGGCAGCGGCTGGTGTATCCGCTGGCTTTTGTGACCATCCTACTGCTGGTGCTTGTCCTGATTCCCGGGATAGGCACGGAAATCAATGGCAGTAGCCGATGGCTGCGGTTCGGCGGGATGGGGTTCCAGCCCTCCGAGTTGGCCAAGTTGCTGGTGATTGTTGGTATGTCGGTGTACATGTCCCGGTTTGGTCATCGCAGCGGCGAGTTCAAGCTTGGATTCTTTTATCCGATTCTGGCGATGGGTGCCGTCTGTGCTCTCGTGGCACTCGAGCCTGATTACGGAACCACGGTGATGGTTGGGTTGGTGGGGATGGCGGTCATGTTTGCGGGCGGCACGCGGCTCTTCTATGTGCTTGGCGGCGGGACGCTTGGGATGAGCTTTATCGCCGTGGTTGTCTACTTCAACCGCAATCGTCTCGGTCGAATATTGGCGTTCCTGTATCCGGACGAGAATCCGGTGCAGGCCTACCACCTGAACCAGTCGCTCTCCTCGTTCTATCTGGGCGGTGCGCTTGGTGTCGGTCTTGGCAATAGCATTCAAAAACGCTTCTACCTGCCCGAGGCGCATACCGACTTTATCCTGGCGATTATCGCCGAGGAACTTGGGCTGATTGCCACGATGCTGGTGCTGCTTCTGTTTGTCGGCTACTTCCTGTGCGGTATGACGATCAGCGCCCGTGCGCCGGACCCGTTCGGTCGTCTGCTGGGGTTTGGGGTGACGATGATGATCTGCATGCAGGCAGCCATCAATATGGTGGTGGTCACGGGGCTCGGCCCGACCAAGGGCCTGCCGTTGCCTTTCATCAGTTATGGAGGATCCAGCCTGGTGTTGTCCATCATGATGAGCGCGGTCCTGCTGAGTATTGCCCGGACCACCCTGCGCAGCGACGAGGGGACATTACGAGCCATCAAGGATCGCGGCCGCCATGTGTAAGGGACATAGGTGTTTGCTTTTGTGAACGCTCCTGCAATCTCTCGATGTAACGAGACGTGTTGTTTTCCTTAGGGCTTCCTTAAATTTCGGATTGACTCCGATGCGATAGCGTGTCAATGTCTGATCCATTATTGTTGATTGTAAAGTGCTTTGAATAGACGTTTTGTTAAATTGGCGGATGAGAAAACGCTTATTATGCCGGAGAAATCATGAGTATAACTAATCCTAAGATACTTGTCGCAGACGATTCCTCGACCATGCGTCGAATTCTAAAGATGACGCTGGCACGTTGCGGTTTTGAAGATGTTACCGAGGCTACGGATGGCCAGGATGCGGTGAGCCAGTGCAAGGCGCAGAATTTCGATTGCGTGCTGACGGACTGGAATATGCCGAACATGGATGGCTTGGAGCTGATCGTCACGTTGCGAGGAATGCCTGCCTACGCCAAGGTCCCGATCATGATGATCACGACCGAGGGTGCCAAGGATGATGTGATTGAAGCCCTTACACGTGGAGCCAATGCCTATATCGTCAAGCCGTTCACCCCAGATACACTGAAACAGAAAATGTCGGAACTTCTGGGCAGTTAGCCCTGGATAAGTGAAGGAGAACCACGATGCCCCAGACCGAAGAATCAAAAGCCCTGTTCCTGTCGATGATCCCCGCATTCTGCCAAAGCCTGGAGGACGGTTTTAACCAGATGGTTATGCTACCCGTCACCATCGGCGAGGTACATGCCAAAAAAGGTGGATCGCCAACCGGCAGTATCTCGGGAACGATCGGTCTGTCCGGGTCGCACGGGCCGACGGGGCTTGAGCTGCGAGCACAGATCTCGCTGATTTTCCCGGAAGCCCTGGCGCAGCGGATATTCCGTAGCATGATGATGATGGAAGAGGACATGCCGGTTGAACCGGCCGAGCTGCAGGATGTGGTCGGCGAATTGGCGAATATCACGGCGGGTGGGGCCAAGACGCGCCTTTCCGAAAACGGTTTTCTCCTGTCCCTTTCCCTTCCAACCGTCGCCGTTGGCACGAATCATTACCTCAGTGCGCCGTCGGGGGTTACGATTTCGGATGTGATCGCTGTCGGTCTGGAAGGTCAGGAATTTTACCTTGAGGTCAGTATCTCCTGATTGATCCTTTTCAGGCTACCGTTTCGAAAGATGGAGCTGGAGGTTCTGCGGGGGACAGGGGCGGTAAGGTTAACGCCTCCGTTGAAAAGGTTTCTGATTCGGATTCAGCGTATGATCGGGCGAGCGCTTCAGGACTGATCTGCAACTGATCCTCAACCACCACGGCACCATGCGAGGCCGACCGCTTCTTTGCTTCTTCTTTGTGGTCATCCCTTGGTGCGTCCTGCTGGGGACCATCGGGATCAACCGCTCTCACCCGGTGCAGTGACTCGGCGGCCGATAACGGGGCCGTTCCCGTCGACGCGCTATAAGACGAACCAGCCATCGCATCACTCACGAGATCCTCCTTCTCAAACCATCATCACACTTTGTGTGCAGCACTATTCTCAGCTACCCTGCAGCATCCCGCGCAGCACCAACAGTGCGCCAGCGTGTAACTGGCAGATTCGAGCTTCTGTAAGGTCAAGTATGGTCCCAATCTCCTTGAGTGTCAATTCTTCATAGTAGTAAAGGTAGAGAATTTTCTGCTGGCGGTCGTTGAGCTTGCGGAATGCCTTGCGAAAGAGCGCACCCCGTTCATTGCGTACGGCATCCAGGCGCGGATCCGGGGCATTCTCATCCACCAGGCGATCCACCAGGTTGATGCCGCCCCCTTCGGAATCCTCATAGGCCATCGCATCCAGCGAAAGCACTGGCTGTGCCCGTTCGGTCAGGCTGTGCAGGCGCTCGACCGAGATGCCTGCATCCACTGCCAACTGTTCCTCGTCTGGAGCCATCTCGTACTGCTCTGCATAATCGACAACGCACTGCTGCAGGTTCTTCAGCAGCGCCCGGTCCGTACGGGTCAGGGGATCGTACTGGCGCAACGCATCGAGGACGGCCCCGCGGATCCGTGATACCGCAAAGCTGCGGAAGGATACGCCACGTGCTTCGTCAAAGCGCACAATGGTTGTCCACAGTCCCATCATCGCGTGTTGCAGTAAATCGTCACGATCCATATCCGCCCGGGCATAAACTGACATCGACGACATCGTCTGGCGAACCAGTGGCAGGTAGAATTCCACCAATGCGCAGACGGTACTTTCCGATGGATCCGTCCGGTAGGCATTCCACAGCGAGGCGGCCTCATTCTCGACATCAACAGCTATGTTACGTGCTGGCATTATGTCTTAGGCCCTCCAGGGCGGGACATCGAAGGCCGGGCGGTCGGGCGGGGATTGTCGTCGGGTTTGGTTTCCGGCGTGCGCTTCTGGACTACCTGTTCGGCCACAAAACGCACGAGAATCATCGAGAATAGACGCAGAAAAACCACCATCACGGTCACGGTGGCCACGAACACAAGGCCCGCCCGCACGACCGCCGTCAGCAGATCCATGTCGCGCAGAAGGTTGGCGACCAGTGAGATCAAGGCGACCGCTCCACCGAAGATCAACGCCAACTGACTAAGCATTGCCTTCATGATTCAGAGGCCCCCTTGGTTGAAAGGAAGGCGGAGACTTCCCACTGTTTGATCCATTGATCCAGGTCGGGGGGGCGTGCCTGCTGGCGGCGACGGTTCCCCAGCCGTCCGGCCAGGTCCCGCAGGCAATGCGCCACTGCGCCATCCCCGGCGTAACGCACGATGCTCTGCTGGCGGCGGATGGCATCGGACACCCGCCGGTCATACACCAGTACACCTTCCAGCGAAAGCGTGAGACCAAGGAATTGCCGTGCAATATCATTCAGCCGACCGAAGACGCGATCGCCCTCCTCCAAGGTATCGACCATGTTTACGATAACCCCGAGTCCGTGCGCCTCCCCTCGCAGGTGCAGGGTCTTGATCAGTGCATAGGCGTCCATCAGGGAGGTCGGCTCATTGGTCAACACCACCAGCACTTCAGGGCAGGCGGCGAGGAAGTCGGTACTGCCACGCCCGATACCGGCCCCCGTATCGATCAGGAAGAAATCGTAGTTTGACGCAAACCGGAAAAGATCCTCGATGAACAGCCGCCGCCGGGCGGGACTCAGATCCACCAGTTCAGGCGATCCAGAGGCTGAGACCAGCACATCCGGCCCGCCCTCGACGCTTAACCTCGCCTTTTCCAGCGGGCAATGCCCGAAGATGACATCCTGTACCGTGAACTCGGGTACCAGTCCCATTTGCAGATCAACATTAGCCAGGCCCATGTCCCCGTCGAACAAAAGCACCTTGTAGCCCCGTTCGCAAAGTGCCAGGCTCAGGCCGACGGAAACGACGGTCTTGCCAACGCCTCCCTTGCCACTGCCAATGGCGATACAGCGGGTCGTCCCGGCGGTCACCGTCCGCGTCACGCCACGGTTGGCCAGTGCCCGCAGGCCGGCAGCCTGATCCTGCATATCGCCTGTTGAATTCTGTTCGAACCTGTTCACATGGGTCTCCCGGTTGCGGTCCCGCGCATCGATGACAGCAGCAATCCTGCCACGGCCTCCGCATCGCCCGCAAAGATATCCTGCGGCACACGCTGCCCATTGGTGACAAAGGCGACGCGCAATTCCGTTTCAAACGGGATCACCGTAAAGAGGGCGGGCTGGCGGGTTTCGTCAATCTTCGTTACGACCAGGTAATCCGGCTTGAAACGGGAAAAACCACGCAGCGTATCGCCGAGATCGTCGCGGTTGAGGGTCGCCGGGATCGTCAGCAGCACCGTGACCTCGCCCATGCCACGCAGGATCTTGTGGCTCATGGCCAGTCCCATTTCATCAAAGTGCGTCCGACCGGGGGTATCGACTAGGATCACATCATTCTTCGACAGTGCGGCGACGGCCGCCTGCGCCTCGTCGGCGGAAAACACGACCCGCAGTTCCATATCGAGCAGCGAGGCATATTCTCGGATCTGATCCACGGCGGCCACCCGGTAGGTATCGGTCGTTACGATCCCCACGCGCAGGTGTTCGCGGTGGGCGCAGATCGAGGCGAGCTTGGCCAGCGTTGTGGTCTTGCCCGATCCCGTCGGGCCAGCCACCACGATGATGTGGGGTTTTCCGTCTTCCTTGCGGAAGGTGAATCCCTTCGTCAATGGCAGGGCGCTGGTGAGCGTCTGGCTCACGGTGATCAGGTCCGCAGCGGGAAGATCGGCGATGTCCTGCTGTATCAAGGTGACGAACCGTGAATCCCAGAGCCGGGCATAGTCCGGCAGTGCCGAGCTGGCAACCGGTGCAGGGGTGGCACGGACGACCTGGAGTGTTTCGACCGTCTTGCGGATCTCGCTCATCGTGGCCTGCAGGTCGCGCCATTGGCGGTTCTGCTGACGGCTCCAGCGGCGGAAATCCTCAGCCGCCCCAGCGGTGCCCCCCGGCATGGCGTCGCCGCCCTCCGCCGTGTCGTCGGCGGTTGCCGCCGGTGCGTGGTTCTCATGCTCATCGAGCACCGCGATCAACTCATACTTCTTGCCACGCCCGAAGAGCGAACCACCGCTGGCTGCCTCTGGAGCGACCACAATAGCGTTGGGCCCCATTTCCTTATGGATAAGGCGATAGAGTTCTTCGCGATTGGCTCCTTTGTAGCGGCGGATTTTCATGCCATAGTTCCTACTTATTGGTAGCGACCTGCGCCACCTTAATCAATCCAATAATATCAATATCCACGGAATCCGGGATCTCCGCGAATGAAAGCACCGCGAGATCACGTTCCTGGGACTCAATCAGCCGCCGGATATGCCGCCGCAACACCGGAAGGGCAACAATCACCGGATGCCGTCCCTTCTTGCGCGCCGCCTCGACCATGGTACTGACGCTGGAGAGAATAGCCTGAACCTGATCCGGCGGCAAGGCTAGAACGCCAAGATCTCCATTTTCCCTGCTGATCGAATTCTTGATCGCCGCTTCCACTTCAGGATGCAAGGCGATGGCGGGCAACCGGTTTCCGGCTTCCAGGTAAGGTACCGAGAGGTGGCCGCCCAGCGCCCGACGGCAGAGCTCTCCGAGCAGGACCGGATCCTGTGTCTTGGCCGCATGGTCAGAGAGCGATTCCAGGATCAGCACAAGGTCACGAATCGAGACACGTTCCCGCAGGAGGTATTGCAGCACGCGATGCACGACGCCCACCGCCAGCCGGGTCGGGATCAGTTCCTGCACGACGGATCCATTCTTCTGCTTCACGCGTTCAATCATGTCGCTGACGTCCTGGCGTCCCAGCAGTTCGGCCGCATGACGACGTACGGTCTCGGTTAAGTGCGTGCTCAATACCCCGGCGGCATCAACCACTGTCAGACCCTTGGATTCTGCCAGTTCGCGCTGTCCGGGGGTAACCCACCAGGCCCGGAAGCCGAAGGTTGGCTCCTTGACCTGCACCCCGCCCTCGAACTTCAGCGTCCCGGTGGCATCCACGGCCAGCCAGTTGCCGGGCTGCAGCATCCCGCGGGCCACTTCCAGTCCGCGTACACGCAGGGCATACTCGTTGTTACGCAGGCGGGCATTGTCGTGGACATTGACGGGGGGCAGAATGATCCCCAGTTCTTCGGCCACCTGCTGGCGGATGGCCGTGATCCGGTCTAGCAGGGTGCCACCCTGTCCGCGATCCACCAGCGGCACTAGGCCGAAGCCAATCTCGACGTCCATGGCGCTGACATCTGGAACTTCCGTGGTTTTGCCGGCGGCCCCCGTCTTGGCACCAGCAGCGGCGGCTCCTCCCGTGAGTGCTTTGCCGCCCGCCGCGCCCGGTGCCCCAGCGGTTGTACTTTCGTCGGCAGGATGCTTCACGTTGCGCATCGTGTAGCCCAGTCCGCCCATCAATCCGGCCATGGCCATGAAAGGGATCAACGGTAGGCCGGGGACCAGTGCCATGGCTCCCAGCATCGCGCTCGTGGCATAGAGCGGCTTGGGACGCAGGAACAGTTGCACCTTGATATCCTCGCCCAGGCTCTGATCGGAGGCGGCTCGCGTCACCAGCATACCGGCGGCCGTGGAGATCACCAGCGCCGGGATCTGCGAGACAAGGCCATCGCCCACGGTCAGGATGGTATAGGCTTGAATGGACTCCAGGGCGCTCATGCCCTTCTGCGTCATGCCGATTGCAAACCCACCGGCGATGTTGATGAACGTAATCACCAGGCCGGCGACGGCATCGCCACGCACGAACTTGCTGGCACCATCCATGGCCCCGTAAAAATCCGCCTCGCTGGTCAAGGCTTCGCGACGTTTCACCGCCGTGGTCTCATCGATCAGTCCGGCATTCAGGTCGGCATCAATGCTCATCTGCTTGCCCGGCATGGCATCCAGGGTAAAGCGGGCCGCCACTTCGGCGATACGGCCAGCACCCTTGGTGATGACCATGAAGTTGACCAACACCAGAATCACGAACACCACCACACCAACCACGTAATTGCCCCCGATGACAAACTCGCCAAACGAACGGATCACTTCCCCTGCGTAACCGTTCAGGAGAATCTGCCGGGTCGAGGCCACATTCAACGCCAGCCGGAACAGTGTCAGCAACAGCAGCAGGGAGGGAAACGACGAAAGCTGCAGGGCATCCTTGAGCTGCAGGATGATGAACAGCACCAGCGCACTCATGGCAATACTCAGCACCAGCATAACATCGAGCAGCGGCGTGGGGATCGGCAGGATCAGCACCGCCAAGGTCATGATCATCGCGCCGGCGACCAGCATGTCCGAATGTCTGAATTTTTGTTTACTCATGATCGTCCTCTTTCAGGGGATGCGCCTTTCCTTCTCACGTCCGGAGCCCTTCCAGCCGGTGTCCCAGCCGATGCAGGTAAGCCAGAACCTCCGCCACGCCTTCGAACATCGTGGAGGGAATCGCTCGCCCCGTCGGAACCATGCGATACAGTGCCCGCGCCAGGGGCGGACGTTCAACAATCGGGATGTTGTGCTCGGCGGCCAGTTCGCGGATACGCTTGGCCCGCATACGCAGCCCCTTGGCCACCACCAGCGGGGCATCCATGGTCTCGGGGTTGTACCGGATCGCGATGGCCACGCGGGTTGGGTTGGTGATAATGACGGTCGCTTTCGGCACTTCAGACACAAGGCGCGACATGGTCAAGGACCGCATCTTGCGGAACTGGGCACGCTTGACCTCAGGCTTCATCTCATACTGCTTGCGCTCGTCCTTGACCTCCTGCTTGGTCATCATGATCTGCAGTTCATGCCGCCGCCATGTGATCACCAGATCCACGGCCGCGATCAGCACCGCCAAACAAATCACCGCGATCACGGTCCGATACAGGTTATTCCCCATCCAGCCCACCGAAGGCGCAAGATCAAACACGGGAAGCTGTGCCATGGTTTCCCATTTGCGTCGCCAGAACAAGTAAAGAATACCCCCGATCAGGAGCACTTTCCAGATTGTCATCAAGAGTTTGGTGATCGACTTGGGCGAAAACAGTTCCTTGGCTCCCCTGGCAGGGTTGAGTGCCTTGAGGCCTCCCGCCTGGAAGGCTTCCCAACTGAAATAGGGCCCCGTCTGCCCGATACTGCTGACGACCCCGGCTAAAACCAGCCCACCCATCAAGGGGGACACGACCGCCAGCACCGACCCCAGCCCGTCCCAGTAGTGCTGCTGCAACCAGAGACCGTTCCAGTTCCGCTCGGTGAACAAGGCCAGGCAATAATTGAACATCGTCCGCGTGCCGCTCAGATAGGAGGGCAGGCCACTACGCAGCAACAGGGTTGCCGCCAGCAGTACGACCACCGAAACGACCTCTTGCGACATAACCAGGTTGCCTTTGTTCCGTTCATCGGAACGGCGCTTCCCGGTCGCCTTTTCGGATCTTCCGTTTTTACCTTCCATTTTCCCCGCGCTATCCAGGTCTCTCGCGTCACGCCACTATCCGGCGGATCGACACTACCATCCGAGAAACCGTGCAACGGTTGTTAGCATCTCGTATGCCACGCTGCGAAAGAGGGTTCCCCCCAGCATGATGGAGAGCGCCATGACGAAGACTCCGCTAACGACACGGAAGGGTAGGGAAAGGAACATGACATTGAACTCGGAGGCCATTCGCGACATCAGCGCCATGCCGATACTGACGATCAGCGACACCGTGATGACCGGCAGGGCGATGGAAACCCCCGTCCGGAAGCAGACGGATCCGAGCATGGCTAGGTCACGTCCGCTGTGCAGCCACCCCATCCAGGGGACTGGCAGGGTTTCAAACGTGTGGGCGATGATGCGGAAGATCATCAGGTGCGCATCCAGCGCCAAGATGATCAGCAGGTACAGCATCCGCCAAGTATGGGTAAGGATATCCGATGCCTCCCCCGTTTCCGGATCCAGTTCTTCGGCCATGGACAACGAGGTTGCATGGCTGGCCATCATCCCCGCGAAGGTGAATGCGCTGATAAAGATTCCGCAAATCAGGCCAATGGCCGCGCCTAGCAAGGTTTCGCATAGAAGGGCGTGCATGATCTCGCCGGGCGTCTGCAGGGCGGCGACCGAGGCGACCCAGGAGTCCGGCAACACGCTGCAGAAGAGCAGCGTCAGTGGGAAAGAGACCGCCGCCAGCAGCCAGCCGCTGCCCGGGGGGATGCCGAAGAAGGGCAACGGCATCAGGATGCCGCTGATCCGGAAGAAGACCACCAGCAAGACCACAGGATAGTCGCCTAGGAGCACGGTCATGGCTACATCCCGCCCAGCATCTGGTACAGATCACGGAAATAGGCACTCATCAACTGTATGCCCCATGGCATGGCAATGCCGACGACGGCCGCAGCCGCCAGTAATTTGGGCACGAATGACAGGCTTTGATCCTTGATGGAGGTGACGGTTTGGAAGATGTTGATGAGGATGCCGACAATCATGGCCGTCAGTAACATCGGCAACGACAATTCCATCGATTTCATCAGTGCCTGATTCGTTAATTCCAGTGCCAGTTGCGGACTCATCATTCCTCCTTCATGTTGCTACAGGAAGCTTTGAACCAGGCCATGAATCACCAGTGTCCAGCCATCCGCCAGCACAAAGAACAACACCTTGATGGGTAGCGAGATCATCATTGGAGGGAGCATCATCATACCCAATGCCATGAGCGACGATGCAATCACCAGGTCAATCACGAGGAACGGCAGCCAGACCAGGAAGCCCATTTGAAAGGCAGTCTTCAGCTCGCTGATCATGAAGGCGGGCGTCAGAACCCCCATCTTGACCTGGTCCGGGGACTCAGGGATAGGCTCGTTGGCCAGCTCATGAAACAAGCGCAGTTCCGACTCGCCGCATTGCCGGAGCATGAACTTACGCAACGGCACGGCCGCCTTGTCCCAGGCTTCCACATCGCCGATCGTTCCCGCCTGCAGCGGCTCCCAAGCATTGGTATAAATCTCCTGCCAGACCGGACGCATGATGAAAAAGGTCATGAACATCGCCAAGCCGGCGATAATCTGGTTGGGCGGGGCCGTCTGCAGGCCGATCGCCCGCCGCACGATGCTCAGGACGATCATGATGCGCGTGAATCCGGTGACCATTACCATGGCCGAGGGGGCAAGCGATAAGACGGTCATCAGCAACAGGATGCGAATACTGGTCGAGAGTGTTTCCGGGTTGCCGCCGTCGTCAAAGCGGATCTGCACACCCATCGGGCCGGCGGGTGTCGCCGTCCCGGCTCCTGTTAATGTGGGGATTACCGTCGCTGCATCCTGTCCATGAACCACCGTTGCCGTCATCGGCAGAAAAGAAAATGCCAGTAGGGCGACACCTGCCACCGCCTTGGCTAGGACCGATTGATGGGTATGCCGCCTCACGATGAAACTCCTTCCCCGGTCACGGGGAATGGCGTCGGTTCAGACGCCGGTTTGCGATGGATCGGATTGATGAAGGCAGGTCCCACCCCCAGCAAAAGCCGTTCGCCTTCCCATTCCACCACCAATAGCTCCTGACGCGCACCCAGTCGCTGGCGGGTAATGATCTTGAGACGGTCAGGGGCCGGGCAGACCCACGCAGAGACTCGCCGACGAAGCAGGAAATGTGCACCGCACAACAGACCGAGAACAGACACAAGCGCCCATACTGGGCGACCGATCTGGGGCGATGGTGCCAGCGGCGAGTCTGCTGATGGGCTCGTAAGCCACGCTGGATCAGCGATAACCATATTGGTCGTTGCGCTATCGACCGGTACCGGCGCCGTCGGCTCACACCACCCTGAAACACACGAAAGCAGCAGTGCCAGCAGCACGCCACTCCACCTTCTTGTCTGTTTTCGTTCTTGCATACCCGGCTTGTTAGCACGGATCGTGCCACAGGGGTTGTGGCGTTGTGCTCGAGATCGGCTTTTCGTGCCCAAAGCAGCATGGCGCACCGCCAGAAGACAAACGGTATGAAACGAAATCGGACAGTTTGCATATAGCCTGATAAGCGGGGTCCTGCTGCAGGAACCTTTCCTCGAGAATCGCCCTATAGAATGTCAGGTAGATGTTCATCAATTTTAGGGCTCGACGCCAGCGCCTGAACGGTGGTAATTTGCACCGCAATGAGTTCAAGGAAGATGGAGAATATTTTGTAGGACAGACATTTTTATAATTTAATGCGCAGTATGGATATTTTGTGACATGGACATTCTTTGTCCATGTGCTTTTGATAGTGTTTGCACAAATGATCGAGAATAAAACATGAGTGAGACTGTTGGTACTGGACACTATGCCGGATTGGCACCGGCAATCCAGGCTTTCTACGCACGAAGGGGTGCTGCTGTTGCACTGGATCCAAAAGGGCGCGGTATGCCGGATATGCTGGGAATATATCAAGATGGCAGTCCGTTGGTTGGCGAAATCAAAAGCGCGAAAGAGACGCGAGGTTCTGCCGCGTCATGGTGGTCGCACTGGAACAAGC
>JFJP01039465.1_pt1 | contig 31950 bp, 38 predicted proteins | sample 431651 | NCBI WGS metagenome assembly JFJP01 (sample SAMN02602958, study PRJNA72255) | Microbial mat metagenome, whole genome shotgun sequencing project. | biome: fresh water; feature: sink hole; material: water; isolation source: purple microbial (photo- and chemosynthetic) mats found in... | reverse complement strand
GTGAGTATTTGGTTCAAACTTTTCAAGGTGAAAGGTTTACTTACCTATGGTTGGCATCATGGTGAATTTTTTCACTTGATGATGTTACCGTAGTGTTACTGTATAGTCTAGCGTAGACTTGCACATTTTTTGCAGCTTACAACTTTGGACTTGGACTTGGACCTTGGAAACCACTACCCTTGGACTTGGATGTTTTTCTCTTGTTGCGCGCCAGGTTTGAAAATAGTAATATGTGTGCAACCTAGTACTGGGTGCTACACTGTGCATCAAGTACTAAGTGCTACACCATAGACATAAGACCTAGTAGTATGCAGCAGTACAACATAAATTTTATCTAAAGGTAAAAGCAGGTGTACCGGGTATCAGTATAAGGTGTCCCAAGCCTGTAGACTTTCTCGCATACCATCTGGCTTGACAAGGGAATATGATATGCATGTACAATTTCTTGCACATCATCTGGCTTGACAAGGGACATATGCGCAACGAGATTTCTCACATGATACTTTTCTGACCAGATTTCTGTTTGAATTCATCAACAACAGTACTGCAATTTACAGTGTAGTAGCTGTGTTGCATGACTCGCTACTGCAAAGCAACATAAAAAAGATTTATGTACAGGATGCATAGATTCTGTACTTGCTAAAAGAATTTTTGATTGCAGTGGCAATGTCAAAATACGGAGTCAAAACATTTAGTCCAACTCATAAGTCACACTTTGACATGACTATGCTATAAATACAAAGAAATAAAGCGTCGACGAACTTACACTATTCTGAAAAATAAAATTTAGTAGTGTACATTTCTACAGGATGTTACATACGTTTTCTTACCGACTACTGAAATAGTGCATACGCACATAACTTATGCCTGTCTACAGCATAGTTTTGTGAGTAATATGCTGTAGCATTTTCAGTACTGAATATACTGCTAAGAAATCCACGTACCACTGCTGTAGATATACATGGTACTGCAGAAAATTCTTACATGATAAGTGCAATCCTACATAATCGCAGTACATTTTTATACAAAACATTCTCAACAATGTCAGTCAATAGTTTGTATGAATAATTATTTTAAAGTGTTCTTGTGAAGTATATATAATAGCTTTAATAATTAAACATTTGAGGGTAGTGTTGTTGTTAAATCATATTATGTAGTACACATGGAGACTCAGATCTCCATACATATATGACATCACCATTCTATACTCAAATTTAATATGAGTTTAAATTTTCTTAATGTACCAGCAACATCCAGCAGTCGCCATCTTCTTGTATGCCCAAACTCAATTTAACATCAATTGAATTTCCAGGTATTACAGATATATGCAAAATAGTTACCATTGTCATTAATAGATCAACACTTGCATTTGTTGATCTAACAAAATTATTAAGGATGCACATATGATGATTGATAGGTTTTGTAATGTGGTTTGTTTCTTTGTTTTGCCAGAACACATCCAGTTGCCATCAAGCATAATGACTTTGCTGGATACTTTGCAGGACTACACAGCATTCACAACACTGACTTCCAATCTAATACAAAATTAAAATTTATTTACAAAGTTCTTTATTTGCTTTGTCAGCAATATCTTATGTTACTGGTAATTATATGTTGAAACTGAAACATACTTCCAGTATACATTCAAACAGACATGTCTAATGATTAATTATTCATTCCTCCACCTTCTGGAATATAATTCAAACATTCCTTCCATTGAAAAATACTGACTAAAACCTAATGATTACCAACAAATTTTCATTTCCAAAGTTAATTTGTTTTGCTGGCACTGTTACCAATAATAATAAATTGAAACTAATACATACTTCCAGGTATACATTGCATCAAAACTGGAATAATAAAACATGACTTAATTAATTATTCATTCCTGGTATCATCCAGATTTTCCTACATGGAGAACTTGTCATCATCATTCAACTTGTCTAAATAGCAAAATTTTGATTCCATAACCATCCAAAACTTGCCAGAATACATCTGACATTTCTGGACATCCATCTGGACTGTCTCCCTCAGTTCTGGAATTGGGAAATCAATATTCTGGATGATCTACCCAAGAGCCAGCAACAGATTGACTTCACTCCAAAAATTGCCAATATGGATGCTCCAGAACTCCCTATGTCAGCCATAGATCAAACTTCATCCAGAATCCATTCCAGTGCCCATGCCCAAATCTTCATATGGCTGTCTACAGGAATAGCAAAACAAAATTACTAGAAATCATGATATGATATAACAAGCACAACCATCAATATAACTCACTGCAATTTCTTTGAATCCATATTTGAGAGTCAGAATGGCAGTTTTTGGACCAGCTCTGGCAAGACTAAGCAAATCCAGTAGATTATTGGACACCTTTCCACCATGTAACATCTGGAATTTGGGCCAAATCCTTCAAGCCTTGTGCATTTTTCTACATTCCAAGAGATCAAAGTCATGGGAGAATATCAGTATCAATGCTGCAATTGGCCAACCAGTCCACAGAAAATTCATCCCAGTTAACAAAAGGAGCAGCATATCAAATCATGGCTTCATCTCTGGTATGACCAGAACAAAACAAAAAGCACAATTTGTGGAAAGCAATTAATTCCAGAGAATTTGGGGGCATGGTAGTCACCCAATATGTGCATGCCAGCAATTCTTGAGGAGGTCCCCAAGTAGATTTTGCACTTGATGGTTGGCTAGATGATCTTCATTGCTTTCCATTTCTGGTCCCTCAATGTATGGCATTCTGGGCAGTGAGGGGACCTGCCTGTTGATTTGGAACAACTTCTGGCCTTAAGAAAGAATGATCTGGAATTACCAGAGATAGTGAAGAAGCCCTAGGTAGCTGTGTCAGGGACAGTTACCCACTTGCATGAATGCCTACTCTGGATCTTCTCTTCACTGGTGGTTTGGCAGAACCTTTCTGGTAAGAAGCAATCCTTTTTGAGGGGTCCAGAATCATTTGCAACTGTCTTCTGGGATCATGGAAGTGAAGCCACAAACCACAACAGGTAGACCGCTTCCAGTACTATGCCTTAAAGATATCAATTCCATAAATCAAATGACCAACCAGCAACAGGACATCTTGCTGGCATCTTTGTTTCACTATCTGAATCTTCTGGAGGCTTGGGATTCTGTGGCTTTGCTGGTTGCTTACATTGGACTGGCTCTTGGTGATCTGGATCATCATCATCATCAGATTGTCTAGAAGCACTAAAATCAACTACTACTCTGAAAAGATCCACTGCATCATTGGCAGGTCATTTAGAAACTTGAAAACTTGCTTCAATTTGCCTTTGTTCTTCCAAAATGGCTCAAAGGGTTTCTCTGGCATCTCTTAGAAATTATACTTGTGAATTTGAATTGGGGCTTCTTCTTCATGTGCAACACCTTTCTAGGACTTCTCCAGTGTTTCCAGTTTCTTCCCATAACCATGGCCATATGGACAATAAACTTGCATTTGTTTTGGATCTTCTCCCATTAAACTTTGGGGCACAAACATGACAGTAAAGATAATCCTTCCTTTGCAACCCCAAAACAAGCTTTGGTTCTTGACAACTTTCTGGAATCACTTGATTTCTGAAGCAGGGAACTCCCTAGGATCATGTCGCTTGTTCAATTCTTCCAGGATAACTGCAATGCTTCTGGGATTGCACCAAATGCTTGCAGATCCAAGTCAACAGGTGCATAGGGACATCTGGGAAAGGAGCTGGAGGCACAACCAAAGGACCAAGAGCTGGAAAATTATTTACTCCTGAAGGAGCTAATAAAGCAGGTGGTGAAGGAACAGAAGGAAGAACAGGCCCTGCCAGATGCACTTGAATGTTTGCTGTAACAGGGGGATATACAGTCACTGCTGGATGCACTGGAACACTTTCTGGCATAAGGGAGAACACTTCATAAATACACTGGAACATTAGCAGGTACAGGAGGAGAACAGGGGAAGAACAGGAAGAACAGTCTCTGCCAGATGCATGAACACATTTGCCAGCACATTCTTCAGATGATGACTGCAAGATTTAACTGGCAGAGTCACTTCAGGTTCAGTGTTCACCATGGGAACAAAAGGGGGAGCAACAGTCTGAGCATTAGGCAAAGAATTGGCACTGGGTTTGCCATCCTCAGCATCATCCCCATCACCAGATAACAAACAAATAACCTCCCTCTGCATAACCAATTTCTCCACTTCAACCACTACATTGGTTGGAATCTGGAAACTCCAGCCAGAAGAACAGGTGCATGAGCAACTGGAACCCTTGGAGCTACTGGAGAACACTGGGAGCAACCAAAACACTGGGAGCAACCAAAACACTGGGAGCAAGAACACTGGGAGCAAGTGGAACACTGGGAGCAACCAGATCACTGGGAGCAACTGGAAGCAACCAGAACACTGTCAAGTGCAGGAACAGTGGGTGTAACTGGTACAGTGGGAGGGACAGGAATGCTGGGAGGGAAAGGGACAGTAGGAGGGACATTAACAGTAGGAGCAGCCACAACAGTAGAAGGGGATGGAGAACAGTCTCAGTAGGAACAGTAGGAGGAGCAGCAACACATTGGGAACAGGGACAGGATCCTGGACAGGATTGGGAACAAAAACCACCATGACCATCACCAAATCCACCATGGCCACTATTATCACCAGCATCAACAGCATTTGCTATGGGAGTCTCCAGGGGAATGGAAATCTCCATATAGTCTTCCAGTTTCAGGTTGGCACGGGTAAAAAAGGCTGTTTTGATTGTTCTAATAGAGTGTATTCCAGTCCAGGTTGTGATCACTTGTTTTGCAGATGAGTTTGTTTCAAATCCAGATAGGATCATTAATCAAATCCATTTTTTCAATAAATTGACATATATTCAGCAAGCTGTTATGCCAGAATGATTTCATTCAAAGAAGATCTATTACAGGATACCTCTACTTAATAGGTATCTGGTGAAGATCTATGGCAGAAAAATATCATTCAAAGAAGATCTTTTTCAGGATACCTCCTCCTATGGTTATCCAGAGAAGATCTATTGCTAGTAAATATGTATGTATTTTAATTGGTTCTCTGGTAGGAAGTTCACATAAAAAATTATCAGCATCAGTGCTGACACATCTGGATAGAACAACAACTTCCAATCTGTACCAGACTGTTTGTAAAGTTTTAACTACATACACTTATGTACTAGAAAAGGGTATATATATAGTGACATTTCTGGACTAAACAATAAAGAATTCCATAATGCCATTACACACCTGTTCAAACATAGGCTAGCACTTTTGCTGCAAGTCATGCATATTGATAAGAAAAGAGTTGCTACAAGTGAACTGACTAAATTATGAGCTGTAAAGTAATCTGCTCGATTGCTGTTTCTGGGACTCCAGAATATGTGAAATTGGCCTTGGCAAATGCAGTCACGGATCCAATAAAATCTCATATCAATGGCTTTGGATTGCTTCTGTTTGATGGTGTCATTGGCGATGCCGCTGGCCATGCTGTTGTCAGTTTGTAATGGCATGGCGGGTTGCAGGTGCCCCAGTTCCTCCAAGGCAATTCGGAAAGGGCAGATGGCTTGTGCATTGAGGAATAACACCCCAAGTTCTGCCTCTGCGGCACTAGCCACTACCTGTTTCATGATTTGGCACAAAACATGGACTGGCCCATTGTCGGGTGGCGGTTCGTCGGTAGCTGTTGGTGGTTTTGTGGGCCATGAGCTGAGAAAACAGTAGCCAGCAGTGCGTGACCTTCCCTTGGGTGCGGTTAAGTATGATGCGTCGCTGTGGGTCCATAGAACCATGTTGCTTGCTTGATACTGGATGATGGCATGCAGGTGGGTGGCGCAATAGTTTAGTAATTGTGTGAGCGCCTCCATGGTGGCCTTGGTGCCTTTTGCTTGTTGCATTGCCAAAGTGCCCAATGCAATGAGCATTGTGGCATCCACAGCCCTAGCATAGTAGAGGAGCATGCCAATGACTTCTTGTACACACTTGCAATCGGCGGCATCCAATGCTGGTGTGGCATCTGGTTCTGGCACAAATTGTGTTTTGGCACCATACGTGGGTTTTTGCCAGACATGTGGCACATGTTCAGGTCGTCGCGGTTGAGGATGCTGGAAGTGCTTGAGTGCCCAGTCAATGTATCCAGGCATAGATAAGTCCACAGTCCACTTCTGGTAGTCCCATTTTAGGGCCATGCCACAATAGCGCGTTGCTTCCCAGTCTTCAGTCACTTGATAATGTTGGTGGAGCGCTGACATGAGATGATTGGCATCAGCTTTGTCAGTATATCGTACGGCAAAGTCGTCCACAACCAAGGTAAAATGGATTGGCCGGGTGTCATGCATCCACAAGCCAGGCGTGATGGGGCATGGGTGGTAGCCGTGTGGTTCCAGAAAGGTTTGGAGTTGAGTGTTGGCCAGTTTGCCAGCTTGTGGTAGCCCATACAAAAAAATGAAACTCGGTTTTAAGTGTTATCACTAGCACCATTTGGGAACAGTAACTAAGACCCACACTGGGTTTTGAAAGGGCAGTTAAGGGGGTCTGAGTAGATTCTTTGCTGCTGTTTGTGGTTGGGGCCAAAAACTCCTAATAAAGTACTGTCGGATGTCGTGGGTGTGGAGTGTGGCCCTGGTCATGGCTGCTGTCGGGTGTGGTAGATAGATCGGATGAGGCCTAGCATGATGGCTAAGCCTGGTGACTGTGAAATTTTTTCCAAATCGATGACTGTGGGTGATAGTAGCCCCCGTAGGCGGAGGCCATGGTGGGCCAGGCCTGCCAGGTTCACGTATGTAGATGGTCGGTAGGGTCTGCTGATTCGTATCATTGGCGTATGTACGTAGCGCCGTGAAGGGCTTTGCGGTGGTAGGGCTAGGAGTCCTGATATACTTCGTGTTGGTAGATGCTCCTAGTAGTACTTGTTGCATTTGTAGGGTTTCTGTAGCTTCTGATGAGTGTTGCAGCAAAGAATGCCGGCTGCTGCGGAAATGCCAGATTGATCCAGGTTTGACTGGCTTACCGTAGGTGGTACAAAAGGTTCTGTACCGGTAGGCACGTGAATATGGTATAGAGTTCTGTCGAATGGTATGCGTTGTCAAAGAGGAGAACAAAGCTTCGTTGCATGAGGGGAGGTCCGGTAAGATGTCGTCCTTGGTATCTGATGGTTGCTGGTTTCCTGTTGTTCCAAGTCTGCTACAACCTTCGATCGGTAGTGAAGTCAGTGAATTATTTCCGAGTTGCGACTTTAATTGGTGGGCTACGCCTGAACCGATGGAGAGCAAGCAAGGGAAGGCAGATAGTGAAGAGATAGACTCGTTGGTTGTCTGCGTGGGGTTGCATTTGGTGAGCGGTGTTGGATTTTTTTTGAGGGGTGCGATTGTGTCTGTGATCAAGGATGGTGTACACGAGGCAGTGGGGGTCAAAGAACGTGGTTTCTGTTGGCATTGTTGGTCTGTATCATCTTTGCGTCGAATGCAGACGATGCATTTTCTGTTGCCAGTTAAGGGTGGCGGGATTGGATTGTGTGCGGTAATGGTATTTCTGGGTGTAGCGGGTTTGTGGTTGCTCACCTGGATGAACTGTGATGCTGGGTAGGGATCGTCATGTGTGGTGTTTGGTTGAATGTGATTGTTGTGTGCTAGGGTTTTGCATCCCTCTCCTTTGCGAGTGGATAGGATAAGATCATTGTGATTTTGTGTTGTTAGTTGCTGGTTGGTGGTCCGTTTGGGGTTTCTGCTGTTGTATGAGCGTGATGTCACAGTGGGTTGTGGATATTTTAGGCGGCTGCCGACAATCGGGGTAAATCCGTCTGGGTGGTGGTCGGTCGTGATAGTATTCTGTAGTTGGGTGCCTTTAATGCGAGTGGATAGGATGAGATCATGATTTTGTGTTGTTAGTTGCTGGTTGGTGGTCTGTTTATGGTTTTTTGGGTTTTTTGTTGTTGTAGGAGCGTGATGTGACTTGTGAATATTTTTGGCGGCTGTCGCAGACAATCAGGGTAAAGCCGTCGGTGTGGTCGGTCGTGATAGTATTCTGTAGTTGGGTGCCTGTAATAGAGCCGTTTGAGATACCGTTGTCGTTAGTCTCTTGACTTTTGTTATTAATCTCGTGACTTTTGTTGTTGCATAGCTCTGGCCGGTTAGCACGCGTCGTGCATTGCGTGTTCGTTGAATAGCGTCTACCCTTTGTTTGTTGTTGGTGCAGTGTGCTGCATTGCCAGTGGTTGTGCGTTAATTGTTGTTGTTGTGCTGAGTGGTGTCGTATCTCGAATGGTGAGGTGGGAGGTCGGTTGGCTGTCGAAAATTCGAGATTCAACAGGGGTGTTCCATGGTGGCGGTGTGGTGAGGTCGGTACGTAGCTTAATGTACCAGGATCTCGATTCACTCAAACTGAGCATCTTCTTGATGTGGGTGTTTCTGAGGGTGTTGATGCTGGCTGGGGGTCGGGAGCTGCTGGGATAGGCTTACCGTTCGCCTCCAAGACCGCCATGGTCGTTGGGGAAAAAAGAGGGGTTGGTACATAGGAACTCGTAGGACGTTTGTACCAGAGGGTAGGCTACGTGAAAGGTTGAGTACTTTCCGGACTGTGTGGTAGCCCATACATCCCATGTCGAATTTCAACATAGACATGCCCATTGTGCACCAGATCACGGAGTTGGTAATGCTCCATGACATCAGTTGGGATGATGCCAACTGGGATCTGCATGTATGCATAGTCCCGCGGTTGCATGGGCATGCCCAAATAAAAGTCCTTGAGGTCCCCCATCATGCATCGTGCATTGGGTGTGGAAATGACACTGTTGAACAACAATTTTGCAGTAACCAAGTCAGCTGTCTTGGTGCTGACATTGCCATCATACTCTACACAATCACCTCCCACAGTCCATCTGACACAGTGCAGGACTTCCTTTTCTGGTCAGTGAGCACAAACAATGTGCATATACATTGCTTTCTTGTGTCAGGGGATGGTAGACATGGGGATGAAAAACATGGTGTTGGTTCCTGGGGTGTTGCCATGACCTTGCGCCAGTTGGTGGATTTTGGTGGCATTGGATGCTTACCACAGCAATCCATCAGAACTATTGCTGAGCTCTTTGTACTCTGCAAGTTCACCCATATCTGGATTGAAGGCATTGCCATGCAGGGCAGCATCTGGTGTTGGTTCAGGCTGAGCATTGGTCAGGTTGGCAGCATGGCATGGGGAGCGGCGTGGTTTTGTCATTGCTCATGTGATCCATTGTGGGACAGATAGTGGTAGCTACGGTGCAGTCCAGTTGTCAGTTCCCACAGTGGTGTCAGTGGAGATGTCCATGGGGTCTGGCACCTCGGATGGGTCTGGTGTAAGCAATATCATGCGTGGCTGGTCGGTTACCACCCTCAGTGATGGCGCACTGCTAGGGTGGACATGCTGTGGTTCTGTTTGGGTCGGTCCCACCCTCAGTGATGGTGTAGGCAGGAGTGGCTTTTCAAATTGCTTGGGCATTGGTTCAAGAGCAGGCTTGTTGCTTCCATGCAAGATGGTCATGAGTTGTTCAAGTGCGTCCACCTGGTTGGTAGTGAGTGGTGCCAATGGTGAATGTTTGGACAGGTGACGTAATGCTTGTGTGATGTCGTGCAGTCCAGCAATGATGTAATCGGATGCAGATGCATTCGGTATAGGCAAGTTAGCTGGGAGCCAAGTGAGGGTGTCACAGATGCATTGCGCATGAGTGTCCATGCACCAGACTGTATAACACCGGTATGACCGCATTGCCGGGCCCAAGTACCATCCATCCACTGCATGTGGTGCCCATGTACCCCATACAGATGGCTTCTCATGAATGAGAATGCAGATGCCGGGCGGCGTGATGGGGGTGTGGTTGAAGTTGAATGGTCCGTGCAATTGTGCCCAAGCTGATAAATTTGGGTTCAAACAGGACCCTCACAATAGATTTAATGTGAGCTCAGCTTGTGGTATGAGTTGATCCCAAAGTGAAAATGGGAAGTCTTTGTTGACACTACACAGACCTGCAATGAAGTGGTTTTTGAATGTTCAGATTGCCCTTTCTGCTGCGTTGCGGCGATGGAGATGCGGCAGGACTAACTGGTAATCCACAGCTTCAGTGATCAGGTAGTCTTGAAGGGCGTGCGATGCTTCATTGTCCAAGCATTGTAGTTGTGGCCGAAGTCCTGCTGCACAGAGTCTTGCATGTCTGCTCTTATATGTGGCTAAGATTGATTCAGACTTGTGGTTTTTTAAAGGGATGGCAAGGATGGCATTGCTGTCGTAGTCATAGATTATCATGATATAATTGTTGCTGCTGCTGGATGATGCAACAAACTTTCCAGTCAAATCCATGTACGTCTGTCCAGTGGGTTCCATTAATGCCACATAACAGGTGTGGGTGTTGACACCAATGGGTGGCATTGGTGGGAAACCTTCATCTTCTGGGTTTGCCAGTTGAGGGGAATAAGCTTGTGTGGACTGCAGATTTTTTCGGTCTTGATCAAGGTGCCCTTGTTTCATCATGGCAATGGATTTTGGTGGGTGTTGTTGCAATCATTCCAAAGTTAATCCCGCAAATTCAGGGAGATAGCCTCGCCGTAATGCTTCTGCGAGGGTGGAGAGTGCTGGACTGAACATGGCTGCATGGGCAAACGCCACTAGTTCGGCTGGTTTAGCTGTGCCTATGGCGGCATTGGCACTGGCTTGTGGGAGAGACGCTTGGATGTCAAGGTTCCACAGTTTGGTTGCTGCCATTCTGTGTCCAGACATGATGACATGGTTGTTGTGGCAAATGGTAACAGTGGATGCAGTGAACGCAACTTCACAACCAGCATCACATAGTTGGCCGATCGACAAGAGTGGCTGCGTGGCCAATTGCGGGACCACATGGCCATGTCATGCGGCTGGTGGCAGACTTGGACAATCCAACTTGGCCTCATGTGTGGAGTGAATGATGGCCCTGGATGGCATGTGGATGGTTAGTAGAGTGCTAGTTGGTCATTTGTTGCATACTGGTGTTGTTGGTGAGAAAAAATGTGTGGTGCACCCGGAATCGGCGATGGCATAAAAAGGACTGATGGCGGTGGGAGGACCAACTGGTGGAGGAAGATTGCTGGCTAAATCAGCAGCATAAGTGTTAACCTGTTCTGCTAGTTTAGGGGCATGTTCCGTTACAATCGGCTTCCCCCACCCTCAACTCTTGGCTTCAGCACGATGACAGTACCCATGGGCCTGGATGATGTTCTTTCCACCCTGCATATTGGTCGCAGTTGCTGTGATGCAATGGCCGTCAGCGGGGTTGGCGCATGTGGTGCTGGTGTGCGTGCGGTTGAAACCCAATCCATGGGTCCAGCAGTAAAACATGTGCATGCCATTGTCAGTGACCACATGTGTTGTCATAGTGGTTGGAGTGCGTGGCATTGGCATTGGAGGTGGACTGGGTTGAATGCTGATGGCGGCGTTGGCGCTATGTTCGGCCGGGGCATCGGTGAGGTTGAGTTGTGTGATTCCCACGATGCTATTGGCACTGTGATAACCGAGCTGGGTGGCCATAAGTTTGCGGAGGCGCTCTTTGTTTTTGCTGGTGAAATGCTGGCGGAATTCAATTAGTGTTTGGTTGGCCACTGGCTTGACTCGACACGTGTCACAGGCAGTGGTAAATACACCCGTCATCTCAAACATGATTAGGGTCAAATCTCTGATGGCTCTGTCAGTTAGCGGGTCGCCACCCGCGATGGAGATGCGTTGTACTTCGCGCAGATGCTCCCAGAGTGTTTCGATGGGATTGTCAGGTGTCCACATGGTGGCAATGCTGGCACGATTTGATTCAAGTTCGATGCACATGATGGGGCCATACGTTGTGCATAGGTGTGTCAGCATGTCAGTGATGGACACTTCAGCAAATCCAAATGTGTCGTCATTGAGTGCCGCCAGGTACAAATGATCTACTGCCTCCAAAAGTTGTTTCTTTATTTCTTCTTTGGCAGTGGTTGCAATCATAAGTTCCTTGAGAATGGCTTCATATGCGCATATGGTTTCCTGTCATGCTGCTGCATTTGCACCACTGGCATGCACCAGGACTGGCCCAGAGTGCGCTGGTAGCTGGAAAGTGATGCCGGTGACCACTAGGTACTCTGCGACTGGCATGATGAGTCCGAGGTGTCCATGGCCTCCACCCCAACGTGTAGAAGGGATGGCTCACGCATTGGCATACAGCTCTTTGGTGAGGTGCTTGAGCGCAGTGTTGTTGGGTGTGCCGATGATGGGGGTCAGCTTGGGATGCGGGAATGTGAGCATGGATGTGGACGACGTCATGTTCACTGGGTTGTGGGCAGGCGCAGCAATTTGGAGGCACAGATGTTGACGGTGCAGAAATCAGTGCGTGCGGTAACAAGAAACTTTCTGGATGTTGGAAGATTAGTCAGTTCTATTGATAAGAAAAGAGTTGCTAAAAGTGAACTGACTAAATTATGAGCTATGTTTGGTCTTCATATATTTGGTCAGGTCGATTGGAATCGCACCATGATCTGCTTGGCAATCGGTGGCTGGGAAACTTACATCCAGGTTGCCAGATTAGCATTGGTAGATCACGGGATCTGGGATTGAAAATGGTAGATCACATTATCTGGGATTAATATGGTAGGTCATGGGATCTGGGATTGAAAATGGTAGGTCACATCCTGGTTACTTGAGTCTAAGTAGTAGATCATGGATAGGTCACATCCAGGTTACTTTGACTCCCGAAAGTGATGATCCGATTTCCAGGTTCCCGGGATTATCAACAATGCACTAATAGATTTTTTAACAACTGTTAGGCAATCATTCTAAAAGATGCCTCCAGTCATATTCAAATGGTGACATTTCATTATAAGGAGCCAGTTTTTGTCAATGAATAGTTTAATACAAAATATTTCAAAACAGGATGGTGTGCATCACTTGTTTCAGATACCTACATACAGTCACAGTTACATACACATTGTACTGAGCTTGCTATTGCCAGTATATATTTCCACATATAGCATATGTATTAATCATAATCAGGACATTATTTCAAGCTGGAAAGAATATTTTCAATACAAAACTGACTCTACAACTTAAATCCAATGGTCAAGCTTTACCAGAGTCTTTTCAGTAACATTATATGCTGTAGGACTCATTGGAAACTGATTTGGCCACCATAAAAGGAATCACTAGTAAGCATTGTCTTAGATGATGCTACATCAAGAGTTTGCCTGAGTCCTGCAAAAGTGGCTTGATGGCAATCAGGCCTGGTATTTAAACCTCTGTACAAGTTGTCACTCCCCACTTTCCTGAATGGTTCCAATGACTGTTGCTCCAACAAATAAAACATAACAGGCAATATGTGGACAAATCACGTTTACCCAAATAGAAATAAAAGAATCATGTTCTTCAGGCAAGTGAGAAAAGAGCAAACCATCTGGAAGCAAATAGACTTCCATATAAGATGTCCTGATCTTGTAGAAAATGGAATATGGGATGCTTAGGTAATCCACATCCAGGAAGGGTCAGGATGCTGGGACTTGCTATGCTTGGCAAGGCCTTTGGGCAAGATGAATGCCCTACAACAGTAGGTATGGGCTGGATGGAAAATAATATAAAGAGTAGAAGTAATAAAATGTGTTGCATATATTATGATCTATTTTCACTAGAAAATATCTAAGAGTGATCTTTGCTCAACAGCAACAATGTCAAAATTGTTTGATGTTGGTGAAGTGATTGTTCTTTTGAATCCATTTCTTGCCATAACCATAGAGAGTGGCCAGTTCTCTAGGATTAGGACAGTCCTGGAAAATGTCCTTTTTTGAAACAATCTCATTTTTGAGGATCCTGTTTAGATCATCTCAGAGCTATAAAGATCTGAAGTAATGTAAATGATTATTTGGCATTAAGCCCTTGAGTCCTGAATGAAGAGGAGCCCAAACATCCTTCTTATGGACTCATAACCATTTCAATATTTCTTCATGAATATCTTTGCACTCGCTCTCTTAATCAGATACAAAGCTTGTCAGCTCATCCTGTTGACTTACAATCCCTCTTGTGGGATCAGGTTATAGCTGTATTATTGATACAATAATATAATAGAAATCAAGCTATTTATTTTGATATCAATTGGAATTAAATGTAAGAGCAATGGTTACTGAATAATCCTTAGGATGGGAGCTCACCCTGGACTCAGCCTATTGCACATGCACCCATTGGAGAGCTACTTAGATGAAAAAAATTAGATATGTGCCAGTTTCATTCTGTATATAGGCAATAGAATAGTATTGAAAGAATAGATAATTTGGAATTTAACTCTTAGATTTTTGTTTGTTTGTTTTGGAAGATACAATTGAGCAATCTGATAACATTTATTCGTAGAGCACCCCCATGTGCTTTGCACTGTGTTGTTTTTATTTTTTTGGTTGTATGATGGGCACCTATGCAAGGATTTAGATGAGGTACACCTCTTTATAAATCATATTGGAGGAATTATTTCTATATTTTTTGTATATTTTTGATTTCAAGTGGTAACCTATTCAACTTATTATAAGTTGTTCATTAACTTTATCTTGGATATTATACATCTCAAAAACTGTTTAATATGGAAAAGTTTGTGCTGCTTGTAGCATTTTTAACAATAACATTGTTTCTGAATGATATGATATTGTTGCTGATCATTTCAAACAGAATCATTGAATGCATTTTGGGTAGCTCTGATTTGAACTAGGTCTGGTCTAGAAGATTTAACCAAAAAAGCATGGTTAGTTTTCTCTGATTTGTATTATTGCTGATCATTGGTTAGTTGGATCAATCTTAATATCTGAGTTACCATTGATTCAAATTCAGATTTTTCCTTGGAAATTGTATCATCTACTTATACATGAAAACTGTATTTCTCTCTAAAATGTTTTTTGTTCTTTTTATGTTTTGTTTTGACTGGTTTGACATGTAAGTGTTCAGTATCATACTTTAATTAGTCCAGCTAAATCATTGACTTAGGTCTTCTGTTCTTATTCATCATATATGGCAAGGATAGTCTTACTGTTTTTGCTGTTTGTTTCAATTTTCTCATGAACAAAGGAAAAATTTCCATGAAAACATATTTTCTAACAATTTCTTTTGTTCACAACAAGATTATCCTTGGATAAATCATCTGTTACTTCATCTGATTGTTTTTAAAAACAAATTGTGGTCCTTCAGACAAATTAAAACAAATTGTGGTCCTTCAGACAAATTATCAATTAATACATTTGATTGTCTATAGAGATCATAGTGACCAAAAAATCATCTGTGAACATCCTCTGATCATCCTTAAGATTAATAATCTAATTTTGGCTTTTTGCCCCCTGAAAGTTTTCATTGATAGTAATGTCATTAAGTTAAAATTTATCTTCTGTTCTGTTCAAATAATTTATTATTTTGTTGGTATGAGTAATTTCATCTGAGAAAATCCATAGTTTTGTTCACAAGAATTTCAGGATTTAAGACATTAATAATGCTTAAGCCACTAATTTTGGTTGCCAATATATTTTTCCTTTGATAAAAATATATCATTTGTTCCCATTGAAAATCTTTATTTGGATTTTTGTTCCAACTTAGATTTCCTTATTATGATATTCAAAATAATTTCCTGATCAAAGTAGAATGTGTGAAAATCTTTTATAGTCAGCAGGTGGTTAGGGGGCAAAGCCTGCAAGGCTGGCAACATAGTCAGGACTCACTTGGTAGCTAGCAAAACCCATCTGGTGTAACAGACAGTCCATTGCCATCAGTTCTTGTTTCAATTCTGCCATTTCTGTCATCTGCATCATCCTCATCTGCATCTTCATTGAACTTGGGCATACACTGGGTCATTATAGATCATACCATCCACTCTCATTGATTACAAGGTAGCCCCTGCAGTCCTGTGTCTCCACAGTACTGACATGCTGCCATTTGCTCCTGTTCCTCAACTTCCTCTTTCTGTTCCATGGCTGTTCTGGTATTTCCAAACAATATCTGCTGCAGTTGTGCATTGGCACTCAAACTCTCTATCTGCACCTCTCTGTGTTGTTCTTGCTGTTTGCTTGGCATTTGCTGTTCCATCTCTGTCTGCCTCTTCTTTACTTAGAGTTACTCCCACAAAGAAAGTGTCTGCTTGATTCTTCTTCCTGGTAGGACATTTTTTTGCAATATGCTCTTTCTCCTTGCATCTGTAGCACTTCTTCTTATCACTGTTATCACTATTCTGCCTTTCTGCCACTTTTGCACCTTCTTGACCATTCTTTTCTGCTGGCTTGTGCCTGTTGCAATCAGCCAGCTTGTTCCTCTGGATTCCACAGTACAGTTGCCCTTGAATTTCTTCCAATTTTGCTTCTTACCATTGCCCTTCTTGTTGCTGTCAGCAAAAAATGTGACATTTCCATCCTCCTTGGGTTGTTCCACATTCTTGAATTTTGCGCCACAATAATCCAAGTAGATGGACTTCACCAGTTCCAAAGTTCTTTCCTTGGCTTTAGTCTCAATGCTGACATCACCACCTCATACTTGTCTGGTATCTGACTCATAATGAATGTCACCACCTCAGCATCTGTTTTCTTCTGCACCCCTGCGTGCTTCATCCTTGGTTGTAGGTGTTTGAGCTCTGCATACCAGAAGCAGGGATTGTCACTTGCCTTCTTCATCTTGCAATTATTTACTCAGTAGTTAATAAAATAAGGTCACTCACCATTACAACATTGTACCTCTTACATAGGTTCTTCCATGCCTTGTATGCATCTTCCATGGGAGTCCATGCACAAACCCAAATGCATGGTCCGTACATTCCATCACCAGATAATGATATGCAAGGTCATTCTTGATAACAGTGGCCTTGTCCTCATCCTTTGTACTGGTTCTATCCAATGTCACATCCTTAGTTATTGATTCCAACCAGCCCTTCCTAGCTTTCACCACCTTGGTCTTGGTAGCCCACTCCCAGAATTTCCTTGCATCCTTCCCATCAAACTTGACAGAGGTCTCAGTCTTGTTGTCTTCACTGGTCATCTTGATGTTTCTTCTAATGTCACTTAGTCAGTATTTTAGGTCAAGCCTCATTAAGCCAGGGTCACAGCTGTTCAATATAGATTGTGTTGAATGTTCCCTCTGATCAAATCTGATGACTCAAAGAACTGTCTTACCTTCTTCAGTCACTACATGAACAAGATTTGTAGAAGCCACAATGTGCTAGCTAATTCCTTCACTCAGATTTACTTAGTTAGGATTGTGAGCATAAGCTCTTAGTCTCTAGATCTATCAACCCCAGCAACTACATGGTTCAGTCATACCAGGGATATGGGGCCATAGTCTTCCAGGACTCTTCCATGACTGCCCCTAACAACTTGGTCACTCCCATAACATGTTCATGCCCATCCGGTCAAACTAATCTTTGCTCTCATCTGTTAACTCTTATGTGACTCATCCCTTCCTTTGCAGGACTCCATCATTTGGATCTTCTGTGCAACTCCACCAATGATTCTATGCAGGATTTGATTGGGACTCTATCAGGCAAATTCCAGAGATGACATCATTGGACTAACTGTTCTCCATTATCTCTGACAGGCATGTGGGTCAGTGTTGGCCTTCCCTACATAGGCCCTACTACCAGGTCTCTGTCAAGCCTGCATGCCCCTATGTATCTTTGTTCCATGTACCAGCACTACTGACCAACCACTATATGAACACTGCCAGGCTGTTTTGGCCTACCTGCCACTATGTCTCTTTGCACCACTTAGCACCACTAATCAATGGATGACATTCATATATCTCAAGAAAGTGTCAGTGGTGTGAGTTTTTAGACCAGACACATTCTGCTCTTATGATAGCATGCAAAATAGAAATCCAGTTTTTCTTTAAACATTTTCATTTTTTCCTACCATCATGTGAATCACACTGTATAAATGATTTTCATTTAATTTCATGTATCCGAACATATATAAAAAAATTATGAAGCTACTACCATTATTTTGATGTACAGAAAGAATGGAATTGCAAGCCTTTTTTGATACTTACACACTGTATGCACAAAACAACCCTCAAAAGATGTTTTCACATGTTGACAGCATCATGTCAATTACACTTTAAACATTTGCTTTCATTTATCATCCATAGCTGGAAAATTACAGTTTGACAGTGGACTGATAAAGTATATTAAACAATAATGCAGTCTGTTCTACTTCTAGATTCACTGCATGCCTGTCAAAAAATTCAAAACTTTACTTCCTGTAATAAACATTAGCTGCCCTTTTATAGTAGAATTGTGATTAGGATTGTTTTTCAATAGCTGGAAATTCAAAGACTGAAAGTGGTCTGATTTATCAGTTAATATATATATCAAGCATGCCATGCAATTTCAGTTTTTAGATTAAATGCATGCAGATCAAACAACTCAAAACCATACTTTTTGGTATGAATATTACCATGCAGTTTATACTATAATCATGTCTAAAACTGTATTTTAAAAATAATAATAAAGGTGGGTATAACTAAGTTGGTTAGAGTGTTAGGTTGTGGTTCTAAAAGATTAATAGCTGGAAACTCATAAATTTGAAGGAGGAGGTCTAGTAATCTGTCAGGTAAAGAATACTGAACAAGAATGCACTGCTGTTTTACTTTTATAATTGTTTTAAGCAAGTCAAAGCAACTCAAAACCAGGCTTCCAGACCAACATCAGCATGCATTTTGACTAGAATCATGATGATTGCATCTCTATCAATAGCTAGAGCTGTTTCAGAAATTTTAAGAAGAGATTTGGTTTATCAAGTAAAATATGTCAAACAGCAATGAAATATTGTTTCACTTTTATATCCAATGTATGCAGGTCAAATGACTAAAATCCATGATTCTAGGGACAAACACCAGCAGCATTTTACACTAGAATAATTATAAAATTTGTAGCTCTATCAATCTAGAGATTTATGAATGTGGTCTGGTCTATCAAGTAAAGTAAATTGAACAAGAATACAGTGCTGTATTACTTCTATAATCAATGCATGCAAGTCAAGCACCTCAAAGCCAGGATTCCAAAAACCAGCACTACCAAGCATTTTAGACTGGGACCATGATTATACTTCTATTTTCATCAAGAGCTTTTACAGAATGAAAAGGTCTGGTATATCAAGTATAAGTATATTAAACAACACAAGAATGGAATGTCATTTCACTTTTAGATTCAATGCATACAGGTCAACAACATAATCCATAATTCCAGGAACAAACAGCAGCATGTATTTTACACCAGAATCATGATTAAATAATAGTATCTATATCAATAGCTAGAGTTGTAGAAGTTTTTTGAAAGAGGTCTGGTCTACAAAGATGCAGTGTTACTTCATTTTATATTCAATGTATGCAGGTCAAACAACTTAAAACCATGAGTCAATGTATTCTATTTAATCAATAGCTAAAGTTTTAGAAATCTGAAAGAAGCCTGGGCTACCAAGTAGCATATATTGAACAAGACTGCAATGCTGCTATGTTTTAATATCAATTCATGCAGGTCAAACAATTTAAAACTGTAATTTCAAAAAGAAAATAACCATGCTTTTCAGTGGACTAATGCATATAACTATATTATTATTAATAGCTAGAGTCTTGGAAGCTTGAAAAGAAGTCTGGTCTATCAAGTGCAGTATGTTGAACAATGAAATGCTGTTTCATTTTCATATCCAATGCATGAATGTCAAACAGCTTTAATAATTCTAGGAACAAATCCTCACTAAAGTCATGTTTATACTAATTGTATTTTCATCATTAGCTAGTGTTTATAAGTTGGAAAAGGACCTGGTCTATTAAGTAAAGTATATTATACAAGGATGCAATGCTGTTTTCAATATTCAATGCATGCAGGTAAACTACTTAAAACCATATGTTCAGGTGAACATCCATGTGCATTTTATACTAGCATCATCCTAACAGTTGTAAATTCAACTTGAACTGTTGCTTTATAAAATTGGAAGAGATTTTATCTATCAACTAAAGTTTATTAAACAAGGACTCCATGCTGTTTTTATTTTATATTTAATGTATGTCAAGAAGTATCCAATATTTAGTAGCAATTTTCAGCAAATATTTGAAAAACATAAAAACCTTGGCAACTTTTATCAAAATATATGTAATATTTCCACAAAAGATTAATAATATTTTTACAAAATATCTTCTTGATATAGATGAGTGCTTAGTGATAATATTATTAAACAATCTTATTTATTCAATGCTTGCTGTAGGAATTGGTCAGAGGGCTTCTTCAAGAGACAGATCTGCATTATCATGCATGATGATGTTCTTTGTCTGCAGATGAAAAGTCATTATACCAGCCTTTCTTTCTGTAGTTGTGTATTCTCATGTATTCCCATGCATGTGTCACCTTCCCCTGACTTTGATGACACTCCATAGCTTGTTTTCAAGCACATGCCACAAGATTTTGATGAATTTTGTAGCTCCTGGCATAGTCAATGCATTGTATGCCACTTTGCCTATCAACCATTTCTAAATATAGAAACCACTCTTGGAATCAAGACATGTTTTATATAATTTTGGTCAGTCACAAATGTCTGTGCAGCATGCAACAGCAAACAATAGCAATTCCTTGATGTCCTCAAAAAATAGCCAATGATTGTACTTCTGTTGGAAAAAGTACTAACTTCCAGTACACTGTTGCAAACCACAGTCAGATGTTTACATCCACTTGTGACATACACACAAGGATGGTGACTCTCCCACTCTAATTGTAACCATCTGCAATTAGTTCTGTTGTGTGAATGAAAATTGATACCAGCTTTTGCTTCAATAACTGCATCTATAACTAAATAATTGCCATCTTCTATATCAGTCATATTTATTATTCATTGAAGTGCCATCATTCAATAACACTTTCAGAATTGAGCATACATGTAGCAACCAATCACAGTAACACCTTCAGCTAGAAAATGTTTTTGCAGGTCTTGCCAAGTGATTTTCCCTTGTGGCACGGGAAAATCAACAAGAATTTTATTCACTGCTATTATTTGTGTTATATCTTTAATTATGATATTAAATTTAATTGCAAACTTCTTTGACTGAAAGGTGGAAATTGTGGAAATAGCAAAATATTTTATTGTGCATGCTTTTCTAACACAGAGTTGATCCATATGCTCATGTGTTTGTATTTTTTTCACTTTTCTGGACACTTGACATTGGCTGGTGCAGTAGATATGCAAAAAAATGCACAACCAACATCATTCTGATCTGGTCCTTTTAAGTTGTATGGTCACACTGAATTCTGCAGCACTGTTTCTTGCTTTTTCTTTGTTGCTTTTAGTAGAAATACCACTTTTGACAGCATCATTGCCATGGCAGGCACCACTACAGCTGCAACATGAGTGGAATTCTTTTCATGTAGGATGCAATTTCAATTAACTGACTCTGCTCAGATCACAAAATTCAGACTTCCTCTTACAAGATTTTGCTGAAAATGAGCAAGCCCCAGTCATCCAATATCTATAGTAGATCCTACTTGCTCTGTCCTTGTATTCCCATGTCAACCATTTACATGTTTTGAATAATCTTACTGAATGAATATACAAGCAATGGCATCATTGACACCAGCAAGCAAGTGGATTATAATTTGATCTATGAAAGCTTGTAGGCCCAAAGAAATAGTCATATGTCTAAGTTTACTTGTTTTCCATGGTGCCCCTATTTTGGAGATCCACCTCTTATACATAATTGACTCTGGGCAGTTTGCTTGTTGCTATCACTAGCTACTAATTCACTTTTTGGACCTAAGAAAAAACTGAAACTCATACTGAAACCTGCATAGACCTCTACGGATGCTTTCCATCACCCAACGTATGCCGTGGTAGGCAAGTCGACCATGACAAAAATGACACTTCCAAGCTGTTTTTTTTGAAGCAGGGCTTCTTAGACAATTCAGCCCAAGGACTTTTCAACAGAAACAACTCAAAGAATGGCACACTAAAAATAAATTTGAAAACTATGGATCTAACACAACAAAAATGCTAAAACAACCCCAATGGCTACATGCTCCTACAAACAACGTACACACCAAGGAAGAATCATCTATGCCAACACCCGATTGGGCCTCCCCCTCATTGGCTGGCAGAAGAACAGCGTATAAGTCATCAAGTCAGCAGGAAACTATGCCACAAGACAACAAGCCAGCACAGGATTGCACACAGCACAAATGCCAAATCCACCGCGCTTCCCTGATTTGCAGAACACCAGAACACCGTCTACCTGCCAACCAGAACTCAACCCAAGTCCGCATTGACCCCATCACCCTTGCAGGTTTGGACAATTGTAGCTCAACAATTAGGGAGAAGAAACAGCTTACCAGCCCCAACCCATTCAAAAATGGAGGCACCACCAATCATTGGGCCAAGCCCGTGCACCCTGAACAATAGAATTTTCATTCAGCGGTCATGCGATGCTTGACCTCTATATTTGCCTCCAGCGGGAGACAATGCCAGCCAGGAGCAAATGGGAAGCCCTGACTGAGCTACTGACAAAACTTTGCAAAATTGATCCCACCATTGTGGTCTATCCATGGAAGAATCAGGATCTCAACTGGCAGCTGCCAATTTACCTTTGGGACAAGTCAATAGCTTTTTTTGACCTCCCAATCTACGTGCCTTGCCTGGCAAGTTATGAATGGTTCACGAGCAACACTTGACACCCGTACATGTTTTTTGGGATCATCAATACCTCCCCATAAGCTGGTGCAGGAGCTTCAACCATGGCTTTGGAAACAAAACAAGGCTTTTGGCCTCAACAACTCCCATTGGTTGAACAGACCACATGCCTGGGGTGGCTGTGTTTTTTGGCACCCAAATGCAACCTGGATAACTTCCGCCAATCCATATGACAGATGACAGGAGTCCACGTGGCACTGCATTTCTGGTCTATAACAGACAATCTACAGGGATGGACCATATGACCAGCCCCCAATGCAATACATATCAAAGTTGATCACACTGAGCTGCAGCAAAACTGTCAGTTCATCCACAGCATTTTCTCTTCCAAGACACAACAGTTCATATTGGGTATACAAATGAGACTTGTAGCAGAGTTAGAGTCCATCACTAACCCCAAAACATGGGAAAAAGTTGTCAATCTAGAGGCTATTCCTCAAGCACAGTTCCTGGCTAAATCAGCAACCTGTTTACTATGAGGACACCAAGAAAGGGGTTACAACAAGGCCCAAACTTACAGCACCATCAGGCAGTTTCTCTTGACAAATCCCCAGCCAATCAAGCCCAGCTAACTGTCATTTTATGCAGTAAGTCCTATGGCAAAAAAGAAGGCTTTATCACTTAGTACTTACCACAGCATCAATCCATGGCAACAGCAGTGATCAATCAAATCCAGGCCACCTTACCAGGAGTTCAAGTGGGATCCACATCTGATTTCTCAGGGATTCCACACTCTACGCCAACCAGCAGGAACCTAGTGGGTACTAAGACCCCGGATTGGCTACCAGGTCTACTGACACAGACTGACTCCTCCCCAACTCCAATGTTACTCCCAGCACAAGCACCAAGCAATGCCATACCTCACAGACAAGAATGGCACACCTCACTGCCAGTTCCTGCTCACATGGGAACCCACATGGGATCAACACCAGGTCATCTGGCTGCACTTGACAAACTATTTAGGTTATGCTCTACCATACCTTGCAAATTCTGTCCATTACCACTTCAAGACCAATATCACATCCACCAGATCCTGTGGAGCAATGCCAACTTCCTCAGTAACTATACCTTATATCAGTGGCTGCTAGCCCTTGAGCAACTCTGCCAGAATACTGCTTGGGACAGGTGGTGGTACCATTAATTAATTAACTCATTGATTATAGGTTTTACTTCCTATCCTGTTAAGGTTTATCGTCATCGGGCTAGGATCTGGTTTGCACCAGTCGGCTGAACGACTATATGCTGCTCCTAAGGTCCTCTCTATCTCAGATTGTGCTGAGTCCATATGAGCCACGTCTGCATATATCTACGCTCACTTGCATATGGTCCTGCTCTCTGTTTGTCTTTTCTGTCCTTGGCAATCTTTGCCGATCCAATCCAATGGATTTTGTATGCTTGTGGTAGTTGTAATAGATCAGGGAGAGTGTGTTTCATGAGAGCGGCGCTTGGTAAGAATGCTCCTGCTCCTAGGTTATATAGCTCTGTCACTTGTTCATTTACCCCTGTCTCCAAAATTAGTGCTCGGTTGTCAGGTTCCTCGTGTAGGGCTTTGTTTTGGTGTTGCCACATGTCCCAAGCGATCCCCATTAGTTTCTTAATCAATTCCATCGTCCACCTCTTGCTCGACTTTCCTGATTTGTACTCTTTCCAATAGCACTCTTGTTGTTGCCTCCACTGACACAACACGCAGCCCTCCAGGGCTAAATCCCATCCTACCGCCTCTTGCTCGCGTGCTGCTTCTGATTGGTCTGTGGTTGTCTGAGTTGTCATAGCTGCATTCCATTGTCTGAGGCCATCTATGATTTCTTGTCGAATCCCTGGTTCGGTTTGTTGCATTTGCATCCAATCTTCCAATGTTTGTAGCAACGTTTCCCATTGTTCTTTTGCTCCCATTGCCTGACATTGTGTCAGATGATCCTTCCCTTCTGCTGGTTGTTGGCAGCAAGGGCATTGGTTGGTCATGCGTAGGTTCCATTGTTTCATATTAGTGCCATAAGGTAGGAATCATGCTGCTGTTTTCGTTGCCCAGCATTGTTGTGCTTTGGGAAGGCTCCGGAGTGCCCTGCCTGCCATTTTGAAATCCATCATGCTTCGATGTCCGGCTTTATATCTCTTCTTCTTCTCCCAATGTTCCTCAATGGTTATCTTGTTTATTTCCTCTTTAAGCATTGCCGCTATTTTTGTTATCACCCGATTGCCCTCCTTGTAACATACCCATGGTTTGCTCGGTAGCTGGTATCTCTTCAGTCCTAAGTTTCCTACTTTGATCCTTTGTTTTGCTGCCGCGTCCATTTCTACGTTCATGGTGGCTAGTTGTGAAAGTGCTGTAATTTGTCCTGAGTCCTGATGACCCTTAACGTGTTCAAATGTTATCTGGATCTGAAGCTCTTTGCGAATAGTTCGTATCGCTCTGATTAAGTCATAGTGGGCTGTATTTGGGTCGACTGGATGCATGGATTGTGCTTGTTTTAGTGCGGTTAACCCATCGCATGCAAGTAACACTCCTCCTTGCGACACTTGGTGTCTCTCTGTGATTTGTTTTAATGTGAATAGGATTCCCCATATTCTGAATAATTCGCTGTGGTACGCACTTTGATCTTGTGTTGCTCCGGGTGTCCTGCCATGTCCGCGTATTCTAATTTTGTTTTGTTGTGCTTTTGATAGTCCATGCCGCTGATCCTGCTTGTTCTTGGAATGACCCGTTGCTTACTGCAACTGCTTGCCCCTGTTTGATTGCTTCCACTACTGTCTGTTCCTGACCATGTGTTTCTAGTTGGATTCCCCAACTGGTGAACAAGTCTCACATCTGGTTGGGCTGTTGTGGCTGTCTAGGGTCTATCTCTGCTGCGCCAGTGACCGTGATGGTCATTGTGGTCAAGATAACTTTGGCATACTGTAAATTTCTTGGTTCGTCATCCTCTGCCAGTGGTCTTGGGTTGCAGTGGTACATTAATGTTCGTCTCCTTACATCAGAGATTCCTGCAGATAGATGTAGGTTACTTACCATAGTACGTGAGTAACTTACTGCATGAATCATTTGTGCTAAGACATACAGCCAGTCACCTATGTTGACATGCGAGAAAAGTTACAGTCACCAGTCATTATGTAGACAAAATGACTGTAAGTTGAAATATTTAGCATTAGTATATGTGCTACCAGCTGTTCTGTGAACAAGTTTGGGACATCTAATCCGTGATGACTTCTAGGTCCATGGGTGACTGCTTGGGGGAAGTGTCGATTTAACCCCATTGCCGGTAATGCTTGGCCCAATGCCGGTTTTAGGATCTCGTGACATTGCTGTTCATCAAAATTAGTTGCTATCAGTGGGTAGTTGAGTTTGGGTGCTAGTACCTGTTGTAGACTAAACTCAGCTTCTGTTCTTGTTAGATGTGCTCTAGCCATGTGATTACCCCACGCTGCCGCCACTTCGGTGAGGTACTGAGCTTCCGCTGCGTCGTTCCCATCTGGGGCTATACGCATGCCCAACGTTCATCTTGCCTTGTCTGGTTCTAACCGTGGTATGACAATGTGACCTTTGGGATGATCTATGCTGATCTGGCCTGGGAGTTCACTTGTTTTCTTATATTTCCACTGTTTATTGATCCATTGAAAATCGATGAGGTACCAAAAGCATTTCTCGGGGACATGATCTCCTCCCGTTGCTCTCAATAAACCATGCCACATGGTAAAGGAGTTCTACATTTTGTGTCCAACTTGCTCGGCGCTATTGCTCTCGTCATCCACTATCAGATCAGTGTCGTCCATGAACACGAGCCCTGCGAGTGCCCTTTGTGTTTTTGTCATTGCGCCTATAAATAATGCTACTAAACCTTCATTTCACATAACTTCGAACAATGGCGTGCTGACTGCTGCCCATATGTGTGGGCCTGCTCCGTTTCCTTGTCCTATCCCTGCTGCTAATTGACTCCAGTGGTCTTGTCCTTGATAGCTTTCTGAGTCTCCAAAGGCCATTCATACGTGATGTTTTAAGTGTGCTAGGGTTTGTATCATACTTCAAACCACTGAGCGAGGGGCTCCTAATCGGCATAGGCACAAAGCTGCTATTATAAGGACGATTCAATCATAGCAACTCTTTGCATCATTGGAACAAAGAGCCGCTGGTCTTCTTGAGAATCGGTGAAGATCATAGAATAACCGCTTATTCAGGCATTGAGTAATGGTGGCTTTGAATTTCCTGCTACCATATTGTTCCAGTGCTAAGAGCTGTTTGGCTTCTGCTAACCGCATGGTGACTCATCTGATCCATTTGTTATTGTGGTTGAAATCTGCCTCGAATAGCATAATAATTCGCAATTTTTCCACATTGTCATTACCTGCCAGTTTTTTCCAACATGACGTTCAATGTCTGGGTCCATCTATTTGGTGCAGTTCCACTCACTAACCGTTCATTGGCTAGGATTGCATTCAGTTTCCCTATGATATCGTTGGCAACTCCCACTATGTAATGACCAAAATGAAGTGACAAAGGTGACGACACCGTTGTTTCTCTAGATCGTTCCCAACTTTTTTTGTACTCTTTGTATGTTCGCATGGTAATTTCTGGTAAGTTCTCTGGTTTTGCTAGGAATGGCAACAGCTTGCTTAAGTACTGGTCACATCCTGGTGGACATTCGAACTGTCCATTGAGTATCTGGTGGAACATCGCGCTGTCCATATTGTCCAATCCAAGGAGTCCAATCATAGGTGGTTGTAGCATGGGTGTGTGTGCTGCCTGAGTGAACCGTCATCATGCTTCCTCCAGGCAGGCGTTTTCTATTTCTGTCTTTGTCGTCAAAGTAGTTTGTGTAGGGTCCATTTGACTTATTGGTGCTGTGACTTGGCTCAACCCATTGTGCGTTGTTGTCTTTCCTAATGCCTGTTTTACTTTACTTGCTGTGGTTCGACTTTGTTCCGTTTGTCATAATCTTTTCCAAAGTTTTATCTTCATCATGTTTCTGGCTGCTGCCTGAGCTGTGATCATTTGGGCCACCCAGATATCCCTGCGGTCGCTTTGTTTCTTTATTTGTTTGTAATCCTGAACCGCTGATTTGATCTTCTCGCTTGCCTCTTCGCCTGTCATTTGTAGATGTTCGTTTTTAAATGTTTCTACTCCTTGGCTTGCCCATTTCCATAGCACTGTTCCGCTGATCTTTCCTCCTTTTAGGCGTTTTTGAATTCCTTTCCAATACAAGATCTTATAAATTGGCTGTGTCACCGCTGGGGTCCATGGTACTTTGCCTGCATGTAATTTCCGACATTGTTTTTCAGCTTCAATTTTCGTCGTTGTAAGATGCTGATCGATTAGCTCCCATTGTTCTTGTTTTTCTTTCTCGGTTGCTAATGATTCCTTTTGATACAGCTGTGTGATCTTTTGCATGATATGCTCTTGTTCTATGGCCTGAACAAGAAAGTCATTGTATTTTTGAACGATCCTGGGGTCCTGACATTTAAGACGTTGGCCTGATGGCCATACGATGTCTTGGTTATCGAGCATTTGAAAGTATCGTGCCAGGATATCCAACCAAACTGCCCTATGGTTGCTGATGGTGACCTCTCCAAAGGGTAAAAATCCTCCTCTTGCCTCTGCTAGCAGTGTCCTTGGAATGAAGATTCCGTCAATCACTTTGCTCCCTCTTTGGTGAGTTGGGGTGGGTGAGGTGCCGTGTAAATGGTTGATGGCTTCCACTAATTGCGTTTCCCGACAAAATGCCGCGATATCCTCGGCTTCTACATCTTCATTCATGTCGGCCATTACAATGATTGTGTCTCCTTCTGTCTGCCATTGTTGTACTTCTTTTGCCAAATCTTGTAGAATTTTTTCCCGCGGGCACGTCATTATGTTTTGTTTGTACCAGTGATGAAGGTGCTGTTGATACATCGTTAGTGGTCCTTCTGACTTGCACAGTCGGTATGCTGACACTACTCTTAGTATCATGTTATTTTCCCCCTCAGTTGTGCCCAGCACCATTGGCCAAGGCCCACTTTGTCATCTCCTGGGCATTGCGCCCGGTGTGCAAGATGGTTTAGAATCATCATACCGGTGCCGCCTGGTTGGTAAGGGACGTCATTGGTTTTGTGTGTGTTATGGCTGACTTTCCATTGGCAGCTTTCCCACCAGTATCGTGTTTGTTCTGTTGGGTATAGGTGTTGTGGGGCTTTGTTCCAATCAGTGTTGCACTCGGTTATTGTGCAAATGTCTACTTGCATTGCTTGAGTGAATGTACGCAATGCCACTAGTTTAATAGAACCCATTGTAGTTAGGTCTATTCCACCGATGTTTTGGAGCAATAGTCTAATCGTATGTTCTTCTTTCTGTTGTAGTGTGTGACCCCATGGTTGGGCTGATGGATCCTGTGTCGGTTGTGTGGTCGCTGTGGTATTGGCTATTGTTGTGCCTTGCTGTTCCTCTGTCGTCTTGTTTGTGTTATTATTTGTATTTTGTTGTTCTTGATTTGTTTCTGGGTTTCTTTGATCATTTGTTGGTGTCGTTCTCATGTAGTTACTATGTATGGGTGGTGATTCATTGATGTAAATGTGATTTGTCATGCTGTCCCTTGGTTGGCTTAGATGCCTGTTGCTCCTGGAACGACGTAAGGGTTGTCGTCCCCTCGTGTGTTGCGTCACTTTTGGCTGCTGGTGTTCTGGCCTCCAGTTGGCTCCTTTGGTGAGTTTGGTGTGCTCTTTTGTTGAAGAGTCATCGCTTGTGATAAACACATGAGTAATATGCTGAGGTCGTTCTCAGAAAAGGTGACCAAACTAAATACTGAGTTGGTGTTGGTGGTTGAGGCATCAGAGGCCTTTTTGGGTTTGTTGTGCTTGTTGCTCTTTTTGGTGGCTCTGGATGCCCTTGTTGTTGTGGTTCTGAATGTGGAGATCGACCCTGTCGAGAGTAGATCATCTTGAATCTTTGCTATGGTCTCTGCCGGGGTAGTTGCTCCAGACATGTCCATCTCTACTTTTGTCTCCGGGAAAATCAAGTCCGTGTCGAAAGTAAGAATATTCGCCATTTCCTGGTCTGCTTTTGCTACGATGCTGAGAGTGTTGGCATCCCACCAAGCATCTTTGGATCATTCGATCGCCCCATCTGTGAAAATTTTGTGGAATTTCATTGTGTTGATCATTTCACACCATAATCCCGTAAGAAATACGAGCAGGCCTGCTACCACTTCTCTTGCCTGTTGGCTTTGACTGGGATGGAACCTGAAGATGTAACCGTCCCTTATGAACATTTTATTGATGGTGTGGAAGAGCTTACACTTCGGATTGATGGGATCCGGAATATTCATGATGATTTGTTGAAGGTTGGCTTGTGTTTCCTGATCTGTCAACTCCAGAGTCGCAATCTCCCAGGTGGAGCAAGTTTCCATTTGTGTGAGAAATCATGCTTGGTGCGATCGGAGGCTTGCAGCTTTCACCTTTGCCTGTATGTTGGTTAATAGGCGGTGATCTCTTACTAGGCGCATCTTAAATCCCAGTGGGAAGATGGTTGCTTTGGAAGAGTATAAATATTCAATCCTGCTCCTTGTTGTCGTTTGGTGTACCCTGTCGATTTCTATGTGCAATGCCTTGATAGGTGCTGTTTTATTCTTGCCATCTTTCTTTGTTCCATCGTCAATCGCCCAGTATCATAATGCTACGTTCACGCCAGTCAAACTCCAGATCTCCCGACTTAGAGCTTCCCAATCGTATTCCTCCGCAGAGAATAACAGCCAGCCTGCACACAGTGTTTCTTCTGCCGATTGCAGGTCGGTTTGCCACATTCCCTGTTTGGTTGATTTGAGCCACCACCCGATCGTCTCCATTATCGCGGCTAGATTTCCGTTCCCAATAGAACTTGGACATGGTATGCCCCTCCAGTTGTGCGAAGGAACAATTTGTGCACAAATTTCTTCAGTAACAGTAGTGCCATGGGGATATCAGTTGGATTCTCAATCAGGAGTCCTTCCTCGTCTCTTACTTGGCTTGTCCACAGGTATATCAGTGCCTGCGGATCTGCTTCGCATAGTTTCAAAAACCATTTGCAGAAGGCTTGATGGAATAATTCGACTTGGTTCTCTCCCGCCACCACCTTGATGCGAAGGTCATACCTTGTGACATAGTCCTTTACTGGTGCCACGTCGATATCGTTGCCTGGTGTGGGGCGATGAACTTGAATGTGTGCATGAAGGTCTTGTATCGTTGGGTGGTTGTCGTCACCTATGGCCTCCCACATGACTGTGTTCAGCCATGAGTCATGGTGGCGCTGCCATTCCTTAGATGACACTTCCGTTGGTCCTGCCCTTTGTTCTTCATTACCGGTTCCATTGTTGTTGTCGTTCGGTTTGTTCTTGTCTTTGCTGTGTAGGTCTTCTTCATCCTGCTGCTTGTCGTCATCATTGCTATGTTAATCTACTTCCGTTGTAGTGTTGTTCTGGTTGATGTTATTACTGGCCGTGCTTTGGTTTACCTTGTCCCTTTCATCTTGATTTGGTGTCATTGTATCTTGCTCCAGTGGTTTTTCCTTCTCCTGCATCGATTCTTCGCTTGCCGTTTTTATGTCCTCCTTGACTGTCTCCTCCACCTCCATCTCTATCTCTTCTAGGGGCTTCTGGGAATCTTGAGTAGGTTGGTTTCTCGGCGGAGTTCTGTCATTGCGGATCTTCTTTGTTTCTGGGTTCTTGTTGCACTTATCTTTTGTTGCGGATGCCATAGTCGTGCCGGCCAACGGGGTGGTGGCTCGCGCTCTTTTCTTTTGTTCTTCTGCGTCTATCTCCATCGTGACTTCCGTTGGTGGGGTAGTCATGTCTGTTTGCATTAACTTTTTCAGTTTCACCACAAGTCTGGCTGAAGTTCTTGTAGGTGTCGTACTGGAGGATGTTGTAGCCATGTCCTCCATGATCTCGTCTTCTGTTTCCTTGTTAACTACTTCCATTTTCTTGCGCGTTTTGGTTCCGTTGTTCGGGGGATGTTTTGGAGGCTTAGGGAATGGTGGCTGTGTTGGGCATCTTTGGTACTTAGAGGGCTTGTGGGCTGAAGATCGCCAGTTGTCATGGTCGATTTCCTACCATGGCTTCCGTTGAACGGATCTTTTGCTCCATAGAAGTTTACAGGAGGTTTTGTACTGGTTTTAGTTTTGCGTCGGCTACGGAAAGTCACAGGTGGTGGTACCAAAATGGAATCTCACCATAGCAGCAGGACCTAGCATGACAAGAATCACACAGGTTTGAGCCCTCTCGGGATCACTGTGATTCGTGGTTTTGTCCTCACTTCTGACCAAGTCCGTCACCAAGGAACT
>JFJP01001168.1_pt1 | contig 31979 bp, 25 predicted proteins | sample 431651 | NCBI WGS metagenome assembly JFJP01 (sample SAMN02602958, study PRJNA72255) | Microbial mat metagenome, whole genome shotgun sequencing project. | biome: fresh water; feature: sink hole; material: water; isolation source: purple microbial (photo- and chemosynthetic) mats found in... | reverse complement strand
CGCGATCTTGGCCAATATTGCTTCGTATTTTTTCATGGTGCAATGTAAGCATTTCTTTTTGTCCCACTATTAAGGAATAGAACATTATTTTTTTTCCATTATTCAAATACTCTTTGACTAATTCAATCTTTTTTGTTCTGTCTTCGGGAATAAAATTCGTGTTTAGAAGTATGCAGTTATTATTTTCGTTCAGGTTGTTGTATAATTGTTTTGTATCTACTATCGTATTCAGAATAACTAAACAAGATTGCTTTTGGTTTTCGATATGCTTTCCTAATTTAGGAATTAAAAAGTTATCTTCATTTATCAGATTGATTTGGTATCGGTTAAACACTTCTTGCTGAAAGAATTTTTCTGCTTCTAAAATCGGTGTTGGTTCTTTATATTTGGTGAAAAGATGATTTGGGTTTATGTAATTTATCATTCTGCCTTTATCCAGCATTTTGAAGTTTGGCATTGTGGCTGTTGATAGTACTGCATAAGAATTATTGTTCGTGCAAAATTCGTCTAACCATGCTGTAAAAAAAACGTATAATCTTGGCGGTAATGCCTGAATTTCATCTATTAAGAAAATTCGGTTAGCAAAGTTTGGTAATTTGAGTAACGTAGAATTTCGGTTACTAATTAACGTTTCAAATAGCTGAACAAAAGTTGTGATTACAAACGGATGGTCAAAAGTTTGCTGAATAAAATCTTCCTGAAGTAATTCCTTCAAATTTTCAGAAGTTTGCTCTGTCTCATATTTTTCTTGTGCTTTTTCAATTCGTTCGTTTTGCGATTTTGAATTAACGGACAAAATATCCGAAAGCAATTGACTGGCAATATTCTGAACTTGCTCAGTTATTGATAAAAAAGGTAATGCATAAATAATTCCTAAATTACCTTTTTGCTTTTGAATTTCGCTTGCGAGAGAAAGCAAAACATAAGTTTTTCCTGATCCTGTGGGTGCAGTAAGTTCAAATAATCTTTTATTTTGTTTGAGTTCTTTGGTTATGCCTTCAATAGCCTCCAGCCGAATTTCTGTGCGAAATTTATTAATTGGTGTTTCGGACTTAAATTTTGAAAAAGTGTTGCTTAACGAAGTGATTAGTTCGTTTTTTGATTGTTCTATATTATCCTCAAAATAATAATTGTTATTATCCGAAGCATCTCTTTTATCTGCCTCAATTAAAGCCGAAAATGCAAATTGAGTTTGCATGAAAGTTTGAAGAGCATTGTTTTTCCAAATATCATATTTAAATGTTACTTTATTAAATATTTGAATATTTTCATTTAGCGAAAAATCAGACTTAGTAAACTTTAATACCTGATTTAAGTACTCTGCAATAGGCAAAACAGTATTTTGCTTTATAAACTCTTCTAATTTTATTAATGGTGTTTCTTTTAAAATACTTTTGTTTAAATCGGGCAAGTTACCGTGATGATGAGCTATTATAGCTACAATCGACCATAAATTTGAAAAGTTGTTTTCTAAAATTTTCGAAAATTCCTGAGGATTTGATTTGCCAAAACATAAGAAAGCATACACTGATAAATATGAATGTTCATCATAAGTACTTTCCTTGGGGACAAGATTTTTGGGGAAAATTGGATTGATTTTTTTTTGGAAATTAGGATTTATTTTACCCAAGTCGTGAAAAATTGCGGCGATTTCAGCAATTTTTAAATCTGTGTTTCGTCGTGTTTTATTCAAAACTCCTTTTATATGAACCGAAAGTTCCTTTTCGGGATGTGATTTATATATGTTTATATCAGATACCATTTAATTTCGTTGTCGTGTTCATAATTGTAATGTTCTCCTGAAACCGTAATTGATTTTCCCTCACTTGGATAAACAACTTGCACATACTTTTCAGGCAAACTCCAAAAGGCGTTATTTTGATAAGTTGGAATTTTATCGAAACCTAATCTTAAATTCACTAAATCACAAATTTCAGGCTGGTGTTTGGACGAAACAAACCCTTTTGTTTTGAAGTTCCCGTTGGTTTGGTATTCTAATTTGCCCTCATTTATAAAAATCAATTCGGCAGGGCAATTATGCAAACCTAAAACCGGTGTGTAACACGCTTTTTCTTCTATTATTGCCTTAATAAACTGTTCGAATAACCTTTCAGCATCTGCATCGGATTTATCAACAAGCCCAACTATAATTTCATAATCAGGATGTTTTATAAATTCCATTTGCTTTGGTGCTTTTGATGGTCGTTTGCTGTCTTTGTCAATAATTTCGGTCAAACTACGCAACGTAAAACCCCACGATTGTTTTTGAACGGAATTATTTATACAAACTCCGTATCTTAAATTTTCGCTTAACAAAGGAAAAAACTCTTTCATCGGTTTTCGTTCTATTCCTAAAACTGCACCAATAATCCCTATTAGTGCAGTTTTTGTGATAAAGTCATGCGAAAGAGGATTGTTATTGGTTTCAGGCTTTTTAAAATGTGCCCAATTTCCTTTTACTTGTAATTTTACCCCTCTCATATTAAATTTCCATTTTTTTGAATTTCTCAATTGCAGACAGTTGGTTTTCTATTTCGTCAATTTCAGTAAAAAAACGTATCTCCTTTACTTTTTCCGATTTTGCAGCCCCCCGCAATTTCTCGAAGTTCCATTTATAATCGTCCATGCTGCGAATTTCTTCTTCTTGCTTTTCGGTTTCAATTGTTATCAGTCTGTCTGTTCCATAAAGCTTGTCGTTTTGCTTTTTATAAACAATTTGTATTAATAATATTGCATGTTGATTACTTTTAGTTCGAGTGTATTCGCTTCCGTTAGTGCTGTACCACAATGCTTTGAACATTTCGTCCAAATCCTCTTTTTGCAAACCGCTTCCTTCGGCTACATAAGGATTTACCCAACCTTGAATTTGGCACATTGCGTATGGAACAAGTGATGTGGTTCCGATAGACCCTTGACCTTTACCTTCTTTGGATGAAAAATGTGTTGTGTTTTGATGAATGCGTAAGTTCGACTTATTAAGCGAAGGGTTTAATAATGCAAACTGGACAGGACCAGTAATATTAACGTGGGTGTTTACTAAGTCCTTATCTCTTTCTAATGTCGATATTCCTCCAAAAAGACGAACATCAATGCACGACTGAAGCACTTTTAATATGTCTTTTTCATTTGTTTTGTCAGACAAGAATTTTAACATTCCTTTTGCGTCTGTAATCCCTTTTTTGGTGTTGTCGGTTACAAAAATTTGTTTTTCTTGTTTTTCAAGGTAATTTCTGATATTCCTTTTTATTCTTACATCGCTTACAAGCACCTTCTTTGTTTCTTCATCGTAGCGTTGTTCGCCAGTGAATGGGTCGCCATTTGGCATTGAATATTTGCTTTCGTAAAGAAACAATATTTCTGATTTCTCAATTGTGACCTTCATAACAGCGTAGTTTAATTGTTATTTGTTAGAACTGTCTTTTGCGTAAAAACTTTCAAAAAAACCAAGTGCGCACTTGTTCTTGTCGTATTGCTGATTTTCAAAGTTTTTAAACACTTCCATAAAGTGGGAGAAAGCTTCGGTTTGCTCTTTGCGACTTATTTTGTGAATGGTCAATTTTTCGACCATAAAAACCGCAAACTCTTCGACTTCTTTTTGTGAAGCAATTTTTCGAGTTAAGTTCCCGATATATGCCGTTTCAAACGATGAAATCGGGCAATCATCTCTCCAAGAGGCAAATGGGCGGGCTATTATACCCAATTCTTTGCCTAATTGGTAACTTTTTGAATTTCGTATTTCCATAAGGTTATTATTTTTTTGAATATTCATGAGTAGATAGAAATTGTATTTTAATATACTAAAAGTTGGGTGCTTATAATCTTTTTCTCTCTCTTTGTTTCTGATATTGTATTCTGTTTTTTCAATAAACGCAGGCAACAAAATTGGGTCGTTAAAATATGTTCCTGAATAAATTTTTGGCAAAGTTTTTAAAAGGTGGAAAGAGTATTTCTTATCATCACTTGTATGGCCTCCTAAAATACTACTAAAGCTATTCTCTATTCGAAAATTAAAATCAGATTTTGGAAATTCTTTTTTGTAGATTATTTCTAAATCTTGTTTTTCTTTTTGAATATTTTTGTGTATTTCTTTCAAAAAACTCTTTTCGATGCTCGAAACTTCTAAAAAATCAACTGATGGGGATGTGGCAGCTTTTGGTTTTGAAAAAATTAAATCAAATTTTACGTTTTCGTCAAAGTCATTTACTAAAACAGGTGCAAAAAGATTATCAATACTATCAGCAGCACTCTTGTTTTGTTCTGTCAATTGCTTTTCTGCTTCTTGAAGTTCGTGTAATTTGGTTTTTTCCAAAAAATGGTTAATGTTTTGATAATTAAGATTGTTTCCATGAGGTAAAACAATTATTCCAATACCCTTTACTGTTATTAGTGCTCTTTCTGATACATCAACGGCATACATTAAATCAACAATCTCTTCTGAGTTATTAAAAGATTTTACTTTATACGAATTTTTATGTTTAAAACCAGGTGATTTAATTCCACTTGTAATTGTTTTAAAAAGGAAACTTTCCAAATAATAAACTTCTTTTTCCTTTATTTTTTTTATAAATATTTTAGTTAGTTCCCTGTTAATAACTTCAAGTGCATCACCTAAGTTGAACCAACTTTTATAGTTTGGAAAACTAAAATGTAAAACGGTGCTTTTTCTTTCTAATAGGAAACTTTCTATTTTTTTTTGGTTCTGTTTAAAGACCTTTCTGAACTTTCCAACTATCGTTTCATTAAAAGTATCGGCAACATCTTCACAACTGTCAAATGAACTTTTTTTCCTTTTAGTGGATGGCATTCTGTAGTTTCCATCTTCCTTAAATTCACCTTTGATATTATCATAGCCAGCGTAAACAATGTCACCGAACAAATATTTTTTTGTACTATCTGCGTCAGTTGTTTTAAAATTCAAATAATACAACGAATTTATTTTGTCTTCGTCTTCAATTTTTTTCAGGCTGTCGAAATTAAAAGAAAACTCATTTCCGTTGTCCAAAACAGGCAATTCAAAAAATACTGTTTCAATCTTTTTACCTTCTGCATCTTTATTTTTGCTGATATTTACCATTTCCACACTTATAGATTTTATGTATCTGTGGTGCTTTAGTCCTTCCTCTGAATTGCGATAAATATTTCCGATTTTTAAAACTGTATCAAGCATACTTCTATTGATTTAGTATTGGGTGAATGTTCTTTCTACAATTCTTACCCAAAAGCACCATTGTGCAAGTAGGAAATAAAAGCACAGCTCCAGAAGCCGCAAGAATCCGACAAAACTCGAATCGAAAGGTTTTGGAAGTTCGGCTGCCGGTTTTGGCCCTGGACATTCGCAGTTTTGAAAGTTAGCTTGTTCACTGGGGATTTCAAATTGACGATAGGCAAATATACAAACTGAATCGTCAAAATGCAAGCGCCTCGGCGATTTTTTTTGAGCTCGCGGGCGCGATGTGCTTCGGTGGCGCGCTGGTGGGTCGTTAATGCTTGGTTGTCAAGAAGATAGGCGGCGCTTTGGGTTGTTGGGCTGGGTTTTCGCGGGCTTGGGGTGGTGCGGCAGAGTGGTGGGGCTTGTCCCATTTTCATGGCTGAGCGCGCGGGGGGCTGGGGCAGTGGTCCTTTGTCGCTTGGCGGGATTAAGAACGGGTTGGGGCTCTTTTGCAGATTGCTGTCTAAATAATCTGCAACGTGATGTGGCTCTAGTCGTTTCTTTTCGTTTGTGTTGCGCCAGATGCAAGCCAATGTAATATTAGCTCAAACCGAATGGGATGTTGTGCTAATTCATTTCTACTAAGTCTTTGTAAATATGCCTGATAAAGCCTTCAAACTTCCCAATGATTTCCACAATTTCATCAATGTCAAATTGATTGTATATTGATTTGACTTGCATTGCGATAGCTTTCCGTTCTTTGATAAGCTCGTAATCATTCAGGTTGAATAATTCGATTGTTTTTAATGCTTTTAAGTTGTTGTTTTGGGGAATTATCATACCTGTAAATGAATACTCGAAAAAATCAGATGGATTATCAACCACGGGGTTGATAAGGTTCTTGTAATCGTCATAAGTTATGTTTTTGTCTTTAAACTTCGCTCCGTAAAATTCGGAATTGCACGATGCCAATAGATTGTCCCAATCAAATAAAGTTGTGGCTGCTAATCCTTGTTTGATAAATTCTTGTTTTGTAAAATGATCGATATGAGAATTATCTTGACGAATGTTTTTTCCTGTATAAGCACATTGATTGTGTTGCTCATTGTCCAACATGTATTCTCTTGATTGGTTTCCGATTTCTTTGCTTACATCAAACCATGTTCGCGGTTTAATTTTTGCAATATAATCAGAATAAAAACCAGGCTCTTTTTTGTTAATTTTTATCATTTCTGCGTATTCTTTTTGCTATTTCAAGTCTAATTACAACCAAATCGTTGTCATCGTAACCCAAAGTATCTTCCAAATACTTCAACAGCATTTTTGCTTCATCGGAATTGTATTCATTGTTGGTCACCAAGCGATTGAGTTGATTGATTTTCTCCTCAATTTCAACCGTTCTCAGTTCATTGGTTCTAAATATCTCCAATAAGATTTTTTCGATTGGCCAACCGTAAGAACCTGAGAAGCTAGAAATGACATCAATTTTACCCTTTTCCCGGATCAATACTCTTATTTGCTCATTCTTTACAGAACCTACAATATGGGGGGAATGTGTAGCCAGTATTATCTGATTGTTGTTGTTATCGGCAAATTTTTGATATACTGGAACAATTCTATTCTGCCACAAAGGATGCAATGAATTTTCAGGTTCATCAATAAGGATGATGCAATCTTTTGCATTGGAAAGATACAATGAGAATACCTTGGTCAACAATTCTTTTTCCCCGCTGGAAAGCATACTTGTTTTTAGGACTTTCCCACTCTCGTTGATGAAAGATACCTGTTTCTTTCTATCCAGACCATGAAAGGATAGTTGTAAATCGAAACCTGAGAATATATCATTTAAAATATTGTTTGTCGCATTGTAGGCATCTGATGGGCTTAATTGGTCTTCAAAAATCAATTTCTCAATGTATTCAACAATTATTTCATCCGCGTTTGAAATTCTTTCTTCATTGGCCTTGAAGTAGAATATCTTTTCAGCCAATTGATTTCCAGGAAGCTGATCTTCATGTTGATATACAGGTTCAGATACATCTTTCCTATAATTTAAAATTTTATCCTTGTCCTGGACAAGAATGCTACCGTGTGTAAATTTGTCATTTCTTTTGAAAAAATTATCAATGTATTCAAAAATTGTGGTTTTACCACTCCCGTTAACGCCTGCGATTACAATTAAATTTTGAGCAGCATTTTCAAATGTGAAATCAATTGTGAAATCTGTAAATACCCCAAAGTTGATGATGTTTAATTTTCTGATTTTCATTTTTTGATTTTTAGTTTTTTCTTGGCGACTAAGTTAACTCATTTGTTCAATTTCAATAAGCCCATCACTTGTTAAAAAATCGCCACAATGTCATGATTTCCACTCGCTTCAATTCTTAGCCCAAAAGCAGCATTGTGCATGAAGAATGAAATGCGCACCTTCTAAAGCCGCGCCCATCCGTCAAAACCCGAATCGAGGGGTTTTGGAAGTTCGGCAGCCTGCTTTGGCCTGGGATTCCGCGGTTTTGAAGGGTAGCCTGTCCATCGGTTGTGGATTGACGATAGCCAAAGCTACAAACTATATTTTCGATAAGCAAGTGAGTGGGCGATTTTATGGAACTCGCGGGCGCGTTGTGCCTCGGTGGCGCGCTGGTGGGTCGTGGACGCTTGGTTGTCAAGAAGATAGGCGGCGTTTTGGGTTGTCGGGCTGGGTTTTCGCGGGCTTGGGGTGGTGCGGCGGAGTGGGGCTTGTCCCATTTTCATGGCCGGACCCGCGGGGGGAGGCTGAGGCTGTGGTCGTTTGTCGCTTGGCGGGATTGCGAACGGGTTGGTTTTTTTTACCAAGTTGCTTTCGATGGTGATAAATGCAAATCATCATCACGCCGAGAAATTTGGAGGCTACATCCAAGTCCGGACGCGGCTTGGGAACGCCCTGTTCGCGAGCGGCGCAGGGGATTCCGGGCGAGTCTCGAACGGGAAAGCCCGCGTTGAGCCCCGGCGAGCCATCCCAGCCAAGCCACCGGCTTCTTCTTTCATGCCAGGTCGACGTCCAACGCGTTGCGGCTGGTGTTCCAATCGGTTGAAGCCCTACGGGGTCTGCCTGGCGCTGGTTCGCGGTTCCCCGGGTTTCCACCGGGGCCTTCAGGCTCCATCGCGGCGGGATGGGCTGGACAGCCCGATTTTGTCGGGCACTGGCGCTTGGGATTTTCCTCCCTCGCAGGCGGCTTGGCATCAAGCCGCGGCCCGCAATGGCGGCTTCCGCAAAAAAGCAGGCCGCCAGCCTCCACGCCGCGAAGGGGGAGGGCTGGCGGCCTGCCGCGCGCTCTCGGGCCTAGCGGACCAGGTAGCTGAAGCCCAGGGAGAAGCTGCGGCCCAGGGTGTAGCTGCCGAAGATGTACTCGCGGCCTTCGTAGTCGTAGGTCTGCTCGGTGGCGGGGTCGAGCAGGTTGCGGGCCGTGAACTTGAGCGAGATGTTGGGGCCGAAGCTCTTGGCCAGGGTCAGGTCGAGCTGCGGGCGGGGCTGCTCGAAGATGTCGGGGATGCCCAGCGCGTTGACGGCGAAGAGCTTGCGCCCGGCCACGTTGAAGCCGACGTTGGCCTCGAAGCCGATGGAGTCGTTGGTGTAGTTGAGGTAGGTGTTGACGATGTAGGGCGGCTGGCCGTACATGACGCGGGTGTCGGGGTGCTCGGGGTCGAAGAAGCGCTTGGCGTTGAGCTCCTCCTGGCCGATGCTGACTTCCGAGAACACGTAGGTGAAGTTGCCCCCGACCTTGAAGTCGCGCAGCAAGTGGAAGAAGGCCAGGCTCTTGCGCACTTCGAGCTCCACGCCCATGACCTTGGCCAGGCCCACGTTGGACCAGGTCAGCTCGGGGTTGGCGGCCGTGGTGTTGAAGGTCCGCTCGATGGGGTCGTGGAAGGCCTTGTAGAAGCCGCTGAGCGAGACGATCTCGCCGGGCGAGGGATAGTACTCCCAGCGCAGGTCGATGTTGTCGATCAGGGTGCGGTCCAGGTTGGGATTGCCGGTGGAGACGTATCCGCCGACGAACTCGAAGATGGCCAGGGGCATGAGCTCGCGGAAGGACGGCCGGGCCAGGGTGCGGGTGTAGGCCGCCCGCAGGTTCATCCTGTCGGTCAGGCTGTAGGTCAGGTTCAGGGCCGGCAGGAGGTCCACCTCGTCCACGATGGCCTCGGCGTAGTTGTTGACGTCGGTAACGGCAGACTTGTTCTCGGAATAGATGTAGGTGCCCTCGACGCGGGCTCCCACGACGGCGCGCAGGCGTCCCAGGGGCAGGTCGCCCATGAGGTAGGCGCCCCAGATGGTCGATTGGCCGGTGTAGCTGTTGCGCTGGTTGGAGCGCTCGGAGTTGGAGACGAAGATGTTGTTGGGCGAGCCGAGGTTTTCGGGGCGGAGGTAGTCGGCCACGTCTCCGGCGAAGCTGTTGGAGTTCTCCTGGAAGAAGAACTTGCTCTCGTCGAAGTCGCGCTCCTTGAGGACCAGGGCGCCGCCGAACTTGAGCTTGACGGCGCGGCCCGCGAGGTCGAGGGGCAGGGTGAAGTCGAGCTTGTTGTCGAAGTTGAGCTCGCTCATCTCGCGCCAGAAGCGGGTGGGCACGGGGTAGAGCGACTGCTGGATGGAGTAGAGCCGCTCGCCGCCGATGATTTCGTAGTCGTTGGTGAAGAAGCGCAAATCGGGCTCGTACTGCTCCGAGACGGCCGCCGAGCTGAGCCACTCGACGTGGAGGCCGCCCAGGTTGGGGAAGAGGTGCTCGCCCTTGAGCTGCGCGGCCGTGAAGGAGCGCTGCTGGTACTGGAGGGTGCGGGTCTGGTAGTTCAGGCCGGCGTCGTCGGAGTACTTCTTGCCTTCCTGGTAGCGGGCCAGGCTGCTTCCGCTCTGGTTGCGGATCAGGGTGAAGCCGACCTTGTGGTTGTCGCTGAGCTTGTAGTTGACGTTGCCCAGGGCCGACCAGAGCACGTCGTGCGTGCCCTGCTGGTCCTTGTCGAGCACCAGCTCGCTGTTGAGCGTCTGCGCCCCGGCGGCCGTCAGGCTGTACTGGCCGACGCGGCCGTCGTCGAAGTGCTGGTACGAGTTGGAGTATGAGATTCCGAGGTTGTAGCCCAGCACACGGCCGGCCAGGCGCGACTGGTTGCCCACGGCGAAGGAGTAGCTCTGGTCGAGGAAGGACGACTTGAACTCGGGCTCCATGATGGTGTTGAATGAGCGGGTGATGTCGGTGAGCAGGGCGTCGTTGACGAAGCGGGTGGGAATCTGCACGCGCGCGGCGTCCGGGATGGCCCGGGTGCCGTCGTCGATGCCCAGCCAGTCGGTGTTTCCGCCCTGGTAGGAGAGGAAGTCGTCGCGGAGGTTGGCCTGCGGGTTGTAGCCCAGGGTGGACGAGAATTGCAGGGTGAAGCGCTCGGGGAAGTCCTTGGTCTTGATGTTGACGTATCCCCCGGTGAAGTCGCCGGGCAGTTCGGGCGAGAAGGTCTTGTGGACGATCATGTTCTCGATGACGCTGCTGGGGAAGATGTCCATCTGGACGGTGTTGCGGTTGGGGTCGAGGCCCGGGATCTGGGCGCCGTTGAGCACGGTCTTGCTGTAGCGGTCGCTCAGGCCGCGGACATAGACGTACTTGCCGCCCTCGACCGAGATGCCCGTGACGCGGCGCAAGGCCCCGGCGGCGTCGCTGTCGCCCAGGCGCGAGATCTGCTGGGCGGAGATGCCGTCGAGCACGGTGGCCGCCTTTCGCTGCATGGTCAGGACGGCCACCTCGGTGCGCTCGACGGCGCGGGCCTGCACGACCACTTCCTCGATCTGCTCGGTGGCCTGGCCCAGCTCGAAGTTGAGCACCGTGGCCTGGCCCGCCCGCACGACGACGCCCTCGATGAGCTTGCTCTCGCTGCCGATGAACGAGCAGCGGATGGCGTAGGTGCCCGCCTCGAGGCCGCCCAGGTCGTAGTAGCCGTCGAAGTCGGTGATGGTGCCCTTGGTGGTGCCGTTGACGACGACCGTGGCCCCGGGCAGGACGTCGGCCGTGGCGGCGTCGATGATGGTGCCGCGGATGCTGCCCGCCTGTGCCCAGGCTCCGCAAGAAAACAAGGCAAAGGCGAAGGCCAGTGATGCTCTTTTCATTTCTTTGGAAACGTTTGTGGAAGGGACGAATTAAGGAAGGCCGGACGCGTACCCCGCGTCCGGCCTTGAAGATTGTCAATCAGGACAATAGCCCAGGACGACGCGCCATCACTCAGCGAAGGTGCGGGTCCAGCCTTTGGCCCAGTGGTTGGCCACGCCAGGCTCGAACGCGCCCAGGTAGCTCACGTTCTCGAACCATGCGTCCTCGGGATCGACGGACGAGGGCGTGGAGCTGGGGACGGGGTTGGAAGCCGAGAGGCCCATCGACATGGTGGAGTTGCCCCAAAACGAGAAGTTGCTAGCGAAGACCGTGGAAGCGGCAGCGACCTTGGCCTGGAGAGCCGCGGTGGGCAGTTGGTCCGAATCCGGATCGGTGGGATCCTCGAGCACGTCGTTGCCCTGCGCGTCCACCGAGTCGCCCACGAAGGAGATGGTGAAGTTGGCGCTGCCGTCGAGGACGTCGGAGAAGACGCAGTTGCCAATGCCCAGGTTGCCATCCTCGAGCTGCTTGAAGCTGTTCTGCTCGCCGATGAGGACCTCCACGTCGATGCCGCGGCCCTGGTTGGCGAAGATGCAGTTGTAGAAGAAGCCTCCGGCGTTGTCGCGCAGGGTCATGGTGCGGCGTCCGGCCTCGGCCCCGCGGCCGATGAAGGTCATGTTGTAGAGGTGCGGAATGGCGTAGGGCTGCGCGGTCTCGGGGCTGGTGCCACCGTCGAACTCGCCGATGCGGTCGCCCGCGGCGGCGTCCTGGATGGCCACCCAGAACTGGCCCTTGCCGCGGTAGCCCTCGTCGTAGTCGTAGCTGTCGTCGCCGCAGTAAGAGACCAGGGCGTGCTTGATGTTGGGCATGCCTCCGAAGAACTCGATGCCGTCGTCCTTGTTGGCCACGACCTCGACGTACTCGATGGTGGTGCCGGAGCCGACGCCGCCGAGGGTCAGGCCGTTGATCTCGTTGCCTTCGCCGATGTCGGTGCCGCCGTGGCGGATGGAGACGTAGCGGATGACGCCGGAGTTGTCGGCGTCGTTGGTGCCGCCGTACTCGCCCCGGGGCTCGGTGGTGGGCAGGCCCTCGATGCTGGTGACGCCGGGGTCGGAGTTGAGCTTGGCAGCGCCCAGGACGATCAGGCCGCCCCAGAGGCCGCGCGAGTTGACGTCGAGGTTGCCGGTGAGCTGGTCGGCCTCGGCCGTGAAGATGATGGGCGCGGCAGCCGTGCCCTCGGCCATGATCTTGCCCCCGCGGGCCACGATCATCGCGCTGGCGTCAGCTTCCTGGCCCGGCTGTCCTTTGATGACGGTGCCGGCCTCGATGGTCAGGGTCTGGCCCGAGTTCACGAAGACCAGGCCGTCGAGCAGATAGACCTTGTCGGCGGTCCAGGTGATGGTCCCGGTTCCTTCGCCAAGGTCCTGCACCCGGACAACCCCATTGGTCTCCTCGTAAACGGTGGCCGTCGGGCTGGGTTTGTCCTCTTCTTCTTCCTTGCAGGAAGTTGAGAATTGGGCCAGCGACAGGGTCAGGAGCATCGCGGTCAGTTTCAAAAAGTGCTTTTTCATCGCAAAAATGAATTAGTGGTTTAATGTGCCGCGAAGGAACAACAGCGCCAGCAGACAAAGGTTAAGGCTTGTTTAAATGTGCTTTATGAAAAAAAGCACCCTGTGTTAAGAAAACGTAACGAAAAAGCATAAGGCCAACGAAAATACCCGCTTGGCCGAAACACCTATCGCCGGCATTAGCGTTTTTTTTCAAAAAAATGCTAAGAATCCCATTTTAAGTTAATTTTGTATCAAAGCCCCAAGCCAACGCGCTTCGACAAGCCTGGCCGCGACGGACTTTAAACCTTTTCGAGAAACCTCCCTCCAAGCCACCACAATGGAAACGACCGCCAAGCGAAAGCCACAAAACGAAGCCCTGAACATGCTCTCTACCAGCCCCAAGATCCTCACCAAGGAAGACCAGTTGCTCAAGCAAGTGCGCAAGCTGGAAGCGGAAAAGCAGGCCTTGCAAGAAGAAAAGGCGCGCCTTTCGGAGCTCGTGGGAACCCTGGCCCACGAGCTCAAGAACCCCGTGGGGCTCATCCAGACCTTCTCCGGGCTGCTGGTCAAGTCGGACTTCCCCATCGGCGAGGCCCAGCGCCAGCGCACCCTGGCCGCCATGTTCAGCTCCAGCCAGGTGGCCGTGGCCCTGGTGGCCGACCTCCAGGACTACTGGGAGCTCCACACCCGCTCGGCCGTCCTGCGCCCTCAGACCAACGACCTCGAGCTGGCCCTGGGCGAGAAGATCGCCAGCTACCAGATCCTGGCCGACAAGCGCGGCGTGGGCATCGCCTTCCACCCCCTCGGCCTGGCCCCCTTCCGCTTCGACTCCTCCAAATGCCGGCAGGCCCTGCACAACCTGCTGCACAACGCCATGCGCTTCACCCCCGACGGCCAGGACCTCGCCGTCCGGATCGCCCGCGAGGGCGACATGGTCCGCGTGGAGGTGCGCCACGGCGGCGAAGGCATCCCCGCCCGCGAAAACCACGACTACTTCGACCTCTTCCAGGACTTCGGCATCCCCGCCCTCACCAGCGAGCGCAACAACGGCCTGGGCATGGCCGTGGTCCGGCAGGTCGCCCTCCTGCACGGCGGCAGGGCCGAGGCCGTCATCCAGCACGGCAAGGTCGAGGCCTTCGCCTTCAGCCTGCCCCTGATCGACTGAGCCGCCGGCATCCGCGATTCCGCCGGGCTGACACGCCGGGGCGCCGGGCGCGCAGGTTTCGCGCCTCCCTCCCACCCCGGAGCGACAGGCTTCACCCTCTTTTCCTATCTTCGCGCCATGGCAAAGATCCTCATCACCGGCGGCACCGGCCTGGTCGGCAAACGGCTGACCCAACACCTGGAGCAAACGGGGCACCAGGTGGCATGGCTGACCCGCGCCCCCAAGAAAAAAAGCAAGGTCAAGAGCTTCCGATGGAGCGTCAGCAAGGGCCAGATCGACCCGGAGGCCCTCGACCATGCCGACTACGTCATCCACCTGGCCGGGGCCGGCATCGCCGACAAGCCCTGGACCGAGGCCCGGCGGAAGCTCATCCTCGACAGCCGCGAGGCCTCCGCCAAGCTCCTCTTCGAGGCCTTCAGCCAGGCCGGCAAGGCCCCCAGGGCCTTCATCACCGCCTCGGCCGTGGGCTGGTACGGCGGCCAGAGCAGCCTCAAGCTGTTCGTCGAATCGGACCCCGCCGAGGACGACTTCATGGGCCGGGTCTGCCAGGCCTGGGAGCAGGCCGCCGACCCCTTCGCCAGCCTCGGCGCGCGGGTGGTCAAGGTCCGCGTCGGCATCGTGCTCGACAAGGACGGCGGGATGCTCCAGAAGGTCAAGCTGCCCTTCTTCTTCGGCCTGGGCAGCCGCATCGGCAACGGGCGCCAGGTCATCCCCTGGGTCCACATCGACGACCTGTGCCGCATCTTCGCGATGGCCGTCGAGGACGGGCGGATGCACGGGGCCTACAACGCCACGGCGCCCGCCTCCGACAGCAACCGCGCCTTCACGCAGAAGCTGGCCAAGGCCATGCGCCGCCCCTGCCTGGCGCCGCCCGTGCCCGCCTTCGCCATCCGCCTGCTGCTGGGCCAGCGCTCGGTGCTGCTGCTCAACGGCAACCGCGTCTCGCCCCACAAGGTCATGGGCCTGGGCTTCCAGTTCCTCTACCCCGAGCTCCAGGACGCCCTGGACTCCTTCTTCCGCAAGCGCAAGAGCCGCTTCCCCATCGGCCACAAGCCCTGACCCGGCCCAAAGCCTGCCGCATGGAAACCCGAGCCTTCCCCCACGAGCGCCTGCCGGGCCTCGAGCTGCGCGTGCTGCCGCTGGGCGAGCTGCTGCCCTGGGTCGAGTCCCAGGAGTACGCGCTCATGCCCCAGGTGCCCCTTTCGCGGCACCGCGCCCAGTCCTACGCCCACAACCCGCGCGCCCTGGCCTCCGACCCCGTGCTGTTCATGCTCTGGCACCAGGGCCAGATGGTGGCCTACCGCTGCGCCCTGCCCGACGCCCTGCCCGCCCTGGGCCTGCGCCTGGCCTGGATAAGCGGAAGCTGGACCCACCCGGCCCACCGCCGCCTGGGCCTGACCACCCGACTGCTCGAGCCTTTCGTCGAGGCCTGGGAGGGCAGGGCCGCCTTCACGAACTACGCCCCCGAGTCGCACCTGGCCTACCGCAAGAGCGGCCTGTTCGTGCCCTGGCGCCCCCGGCCGGGGCTGCGGCTCTACCTGCGGCCCACGCTCGCGCGGCTGCTGCCCCGGCGCTGGCCCCAGGCCCGGCCCCTGGCCCCGGCCCTGGCCGCCCTCGACGGCCTCGCGCGCCTGGCCCGCGCCCCCTGGCTGGCCGCGCTCGAAAGGCGCCTGGCCCAAGCCTGCCCGCAGGTGGAGCACCTGGCCCGGCCCGACGGCCAGGCCCTGGAGGGGATGGAGCGCTGGGCGCCCGGCTCGCTCTTCGCCCGCTCGGGGCCCGAGCTCGACTGGATCCTCTCGCACCCGTGGGTGCTCGAGGGGCGCCTGCCCGACAGCGGGCAGGGGCGCTACCAGTTCTCGAGCCTGGCGGGCAGCTTCCGCTGGCACCTGCTCAAGCTGCGCCGCGGCGGCAGGCTGGCGGCCGTGCTGCTGGCCAAGCTCCGCGACGGGCAACTGGACCTGCCCTACGCCTTCTTCGACGCGCCCGACGCGCCCGAGGTGGCCGCGGCCGTGGCCCTGCTGGCCCTGCGGACGCGGGCCGACAGCCTGCTGCTCAACGACGAGCGGCTCTTCGAGCCCTCGCTCTGGCCCGCGGGCCTGGCCTTCCTGCGCCGGAGGCAGGACCAGCAGATCTACCTCAGCCAGCGCCTGGCCCAGGAGGCCGGCGACCCCGGCGGCTGGTCCGTCCAGGCCGGCGACGGCGACGGCGCCTTCACCTGAAAGCCAGCGGAACTTCCTTGCGTAGGGCCGGGGCGATAGTTTTTCGGCAAGCCCGCCCATCGAGTCCGGCAAAATTGCTAATTTCGTGGCATCGCCTTGAGCCCTCGAGCAAGGCATCACCCCCAATCACTCATCCCCAAGCTCCCCCGATGGACCTCAAACTCAAGCTGGACAAGGAAGTGGCCGAACTGGCGCACAAGTACTCCCAAAGCAAAGGCATGACCCTGGCCGAGGTGGTGGAGCAGTACATCACGGAGCTGGTGGAGAACAACTTCCCCAAGGAGCCCAAGACCAAGGAGGAGAAGATCGTCCTGGCCATCCAGCAGCACATGCGCGAGCTCTCGCACCACTACACCGGCGAGCTGCCCGAGCCTTCCGACTACATGATCGACACCAACCACTGGGCCTGGGTGATGGTCTATGTGGCCTTCAAGGACCACGCCGAGATGGTCAAGGTGCGCACGAGCGACTTCCTGATCAACTTCGAGAAGAACGCCCAGCTCATCATCGAGAACCTGGGCGACAAGGACCGCCGGGTGGCCCTGCGCATGAAGCTGGTCCACCAGATGCCCGCCCTGCGGATGGTCAACCAGATCGAGCGGGTAACCTACCACAAGGTGCAGGAGGTCTTCAAGGCGAAGTTCGGCGTGGAGCGCATCAAGGTGAAGGGAGTCGAAAAGCTGGACGAGCTGGAGGTCAAGATAAGCTTCAGCCTGGCCCAGCGGGCCACGGGCAAGGAGCCCCCGTTCCAGGCCATCGAGCAGGCCTACCGGGCCGAGCTGGTCGCGCTGGGCATCCCCAAGGACGTGGCCAAGAACATCCTGGTCAGCTTCTGACCGACCAAAGGGCAGCGGATGGGAGCATCGCCCGCCGCCCCTGGGCGCGCCAAGGCCCGCGGATGGGATCCTTGGAATCCGCCTGGCTGGAGCCATGCATGGGCCGGCGCTCCTGGCCCCGGGTGCTGGCCAGGAGGCTGGTCTGGCTCTTGTGTGGGCGCCACCTCGGCGAGCCAAAAAAGCCTTAGCTTTTCGTGGAAAAGGCTTAATTTTGGTGGAAAGCAAGATATTTGAAGCCAACCTCAATTCCCCCAGCGACATGGAAGCACCTCGGTTCGAACACAAGATACTCAACGGCGACACCGCCTACTTCCGGATCACGAGCCACACGCAGTGGTCCGAGACCACGCCGCTGCTGGCCGACTTCGCCAAGTCGGTGAGCCTGCCGGAGGTCAGCAAGCTGGTCCTGGCCTTCAGCCACCCCACCGAGTGGGAAGAGGGCCAACTGCCTTTCTGGCGCAAGCTTTGCCAGATGGCCCACGAGTACCAGGTAGAGCTGCTGGGAGTGGCCACCCCCAGCAGCCTGAGCATGGAGAACGGCATCCGCCGGAGCCTGGGCGCGGAAATGAAGGCCCCTCGCAAGACCCACTACTTCGTCTCGCGGTTCGAGCTGGAGGTGCTGGACTGGGTGGCCAAGAACTGACTCGACACAACCAAACCAAACCGACATGACAAAACGAAAACTTGCCGCCAGCCTGCTGGCACTCCTGGCGCTGTGGGGATTGCCGCGCCATGCCCTGGCCCAATTCTGGACGGACTACGGTTCGCTACCTGCCCTCCAGGCCCGCCCGGGCTCGGTTGACCTGGCCATCGACAACAACATGGGGACCCTCTACCTGGCCTTCGCCAAGCCGGGCGCCGCGGCCGACACGCTGAAGGTCTGGAAGCACGACGGCACGCAATGGTTCGACATCTCGCCCTCCGCGGCCATGCCCCTGAACGCGCCGGGGCCGGAGGGCCTGGTCAGCGAAGGCATCTATTACGTGCTGCACGCCGACAAGGCGCAGGGCGGCGAGGCGACCGTCAAGCAATACCAGTCGGGCTGGGACAACCTCGGCACGGCCGGCTTCAGCCTTGGCGACATCCAATCCTTCGACCTGGCCATGGCCCCGTCCTTCCAGCTCAACGTTGTCATGGCCTTCAACAGCGCCTCCAACGGGAAGCTCTACGTCTATGACGCCGCGGCCGGCTGGACGGCCTCCGCCAACGACCTCTTCGCCGAAGCCGTGCAGGACGTGCAGTGCGCGCACAGCAACGACCGCGTCCTTGCCACTGGCTACGTACAGTCCGGCAGCAAGATAATGGTCTCGGACCTGACCAGCGGCGTGGGCACGCAGGTCTCGAGCGTGGCCAACGCCAACTACAGCCTGGCCGCTTCCTACTACGACTTCTACCTGGCCTTCGCGGACGTGAACCGTTCCTCGAAGGGCAGCATGGTCTTTTACAACTACGAGATGATGCGGTGGGAGGACAAGGGCACGATAACGGAAGACGCCATCGACCAAATCAGCTACAACCCGGTCTCGAAGCAAGCCTTTTACGTGGAGTCCGGGACAGGCGAGGCCTACACCAGCTTCCTCGGGAGCGAGGACGCTTGGTGCCCCTACTCGGACGTGGTGGAGCCGCAAGGCGGGGCCAGCCAGTGCTCGGCTTACGGATATGGCGAGTACCTGGGCTTCGTGGACCAGAGTGGCAACGCGCGGGTGCAATACCCCAACAACCCGACGGCTGGCTGCGACTTCACCACTTGCAGCAGCAACACCATCGTGGAGGGCAGCATGCTCCCCATCGGGGAAATGGGATCCTGGGCGGTCATTTCCGGCCCGGCCTTGCAGGGCTCCGGCTTGGGCGACTACACCTTCCTCACCTTCGGCAGCCCCGGCACGGCCACCCTTTCCTATACCTGGTTGTCCAGCGGGCTGTCCGCCACGGTCAGCGTGACCTACGAGCCCCTGCCCGCCAGCGCCGGCCCCGACCTGGCCATCTGCGGGGACTTCGCCCAGTTGCAGGGCTCCGAGCCCGAGGCGGGCTACAGCGGCTACTGGAGCAGCTACGACCCAGGCGTGGTCTTCAGCTCTACCTCCGCCTACAACGCCACCGCGACGAACTTCGCCATCGGCACCACCACCGTGCTCTGGATCGTGAGCAGCTCGAAATGCTCGGCCACGGACACGGTTCTGGTAACAAGCTACGACGTATCGGCCATCGCGGGCGTCGACCAGTCCGTCTGCACCAACACGGCCTCCCTTGTCTCCAACAGCGCGCCCGCCGGCTTCGTCGGGCTTTGGAGCGTCAAGCAAGGCTCCGCCAGCTTCGCGAGCCCGAACACCAGCAACACCGCGGTGTCCGGGCTTGGCCTTGGGCCCAACGTGCTGGTCTGGACCCTGCAAGGGGCCTGCGAGGACTCGGACAGCATGACGGTCACCAACAACAGCATCACCCTGGACCTGGGCCCCGACCTGACCGGTTGCCTGCCCGAGGCCGAGATCGTGGCCACCATCACCAGCTACGCAAGCGCAACGGTCGAGTGGGAGTCGTTCAGCCCAGTGGCCTACTTCGAGACCAGCAGCGAAACGGGCGCGACAGTCGCCGGGCTGGACAACGGCCCGCACGCGATACGGGCGACGGCCTCCAACGGCTTCGGATGTGTCAGCATCGACGACGTAACGATCACCAACGTTGGACACGGCAGGCCCTACGTGGGCAGCGAGAGCTTCTTTTGCACCCCGGTGGATTACATTTACCTGGTGGGAGAGCCTGGCGGGGCCTGGCTGTTCGAGCCCGCGGGCGAGATCCTCAGCCAAGAGGGCAGCAACTACCTGGTGGAGCTCTCGGTCGGCAGCAACACCATCGAGTACAGCGCTCCCTTGCTCAACGGCTGCGCGCCCAGCGACCAGTTGGTTGTCGAAGTGCAAGAGGTCGCCCCCGACGCCGGCCCGGACACGACCTACACGACCCTGGAGGTCCAACTGGCGGCCAACGACCCCCAGAACGGCTCGCCTGCCTCGTGGGAGTTCGTCAATGGCCCGGTGGCGCCGATCTTCTCCAGCCTCTCGGACCCCAACGCCACAATGACGGTCACTGCATGGGGCGTCTATGTCCTGGAGTGGCGGTTCGAGCTGGGCGGCGAATGCATCCCCCAATCCGACCAGCTCATCCTGCGCATCTTTCCACCGACCGACTTCGGAGACCTGCCCGTCAGCTACGAGCAAGAGATCAACGCCGACAACAAGGCCCGGCACTTCATCAGCGACCTGCGCCTGGGCCAACTGGTGGACGCCGAGCCTGCCGCGCAGCCGCATCCCCTGGCCCTGGGCGACGACCTGTCCGGCCAGGCCGACGACGACGGCGTCAGCACCGAGGGATTCTGGCCCATGAGCATCCCGCAAGGTGGCAACTTCGACGTGGAGGCCAACGGAACCAACGGATGCCTGAGCGTCTGGATCGACTGGAACCGCGACGGATACCTGGACGATGCCGCCGAGCTGGCCATCGACCGCCAGGCCGTGGGCGTGGGACAGAACCGCGTGACCTTCGACGTGCCCGCGGCCGCCTTCCCCGAGGCCGCCTTTTACAGCTTCAACACCCGCTTCCGCCTCTACCCCGACACCGGCGCCGCCGGATGCGCCGACCAGAGCGTCAGCTACTTCGGGGCCATCGACGGAGGCGAGGTCGAGGACTACCTGGTCATGGCCGCCGTCTATCAGGTGAGCGTCTGGGACGGCAGCACCTGGAGCAACGGAGAGCCGATGCCCGGCACCTGGATCCTCCTGGCCGAGGACTTCGACTTCGAGGGCCAGCAGGAGTTCATGGCCCTGGACGTGCTCAGCGGAGCCAGCTCGCGCCTGGCCCCGGGAAGTGAAATCCACGTGAGCGGCCTTCATGCGCAAGGCGGCAAATCGCTGCTGGCCAAGGTGATGCGCATCGAATAAGATCCCGCTTGGGCACCCCCTGCCCTACTGCTTGGAAAAGCCCCGGCGTCCTGCGCGCCGGGGCTTTTCCATTGGCTTTGCGCGAACGTTTTCGGACCAACCCAATTTGGAACGTTTCCACGCAAGCCGAGCGCAGAGAGGCCCAGTCGCAAGCAGTTGATAACCAGGGTATTGAAAAACTAAATTCCAGCAAATTCTGCTCTTCGGCATGGCCCGGCCCAGGGCGGCGAAAACTGGTCTCCATATCAATCGGAAAGCTGCCCGACAGCATGGGCGGACGCCCAGAAGCACCGTAATTTTGTGGCATAAGCACAACACAAAAACAACTGTCATGCGTACCTTCGCAGCCTTCATCAGCCTCGCCCTTGGCATTCTGGCCAGCGCGAACCTCCAAGCACAAAGTCCCCAAGCCAACGACGCGACACGGGACTTGAGCTACCAGAACCCCATCACCAAGAAAGAATACACCGTGTCCGTCACCAGCACGGTGCCCGACCAGCTCTATGGCGAATACCGGGGCGACATCGGCTACATCGAGCTGCGCGGCGACGGCAGCGGCGTGTTCAAGTACAACATCGCCTCACCCTTCTTCGACTGCCCGCTGGGCTTCGAGGAATCCGAGATCGCCATCACCTGGGGCATCGAGGTCGGTGAGCAGGGCCAGTTGGCCCTCGACGGCCAGTTCATGCGCCTCCACCTGGTCTCCACCGACAACAAATCGCTGGGTTGCATCGGCAGTTGGATGGACGACAACTACACCATGCTGCACATGGCCCGCCGCGACGACGGCAACATCGTCATCGTCTGCCCGGAAGGCTCAATGGCTAGCCCTTGGGAAAAGTCAACTGTTTTCTGATTCGTTTTTCACAGTTCCCTGCCCCCGGCCCGGGGCAGGCCCATGATTTCCTTTTTGGTTTGGGGCCGGCCTCTCGCGAGGCCGGCCTTTTTCCGTTGCCCCCTGCCCTGCCCCAGCAGACCTCGGGCCAGGTGGATTTGCTCCGAACGCGCTTCGGCCCTATCTTCGCGGGCAAAATAGAAACCGACCATCTCCTGACCATGACCCCTAGCACAACCCACGCCGCCGAGCTCTCCCGCTGGCTCGATTCCGAAGACCTCGCCCTGGTGGAAAGCGCCCTGGCGCGCGTCCGCCAGCAGGGCGAGCTTTCGCTCATGCCCCAGGTGGCCCGCCTGCTCGGCCACCCCGATGCCGCGACCCGCCGCCTGGCCCAGTCGCTCCTGAACGACATCAAGGACCCCCTGGCCCGCGGCCTGGTGCTGGAGGCCATCGCCGCCGCGCCCGCGCCCCTGCTCGGGCCCCTGGTGGCCTCCTGCTGGGAGTCCGGCCTCGACTACACCGTGCACCTGCCCGTCTTCGTCGAGCTGCTCCTGCGCCAAGACTACGCCGTGGGCCTCGAGGCCCTCACGGTGGTGCAGCAGATGGAACGCCCCGACGAGCTGGCCCTGCGCCAGGCCCTGGCCCGGGTCGAGCAGCAACTGCCCGGCCTGGACGCCGGACGCCAGGGCCTGGCCCAGGAGCTGCTCGACCAACTCCAATCGTGGGCATGAGGCGCCCTGACCAAGCCGCCCTGGCGATCGCGGCCGGCTTGCTGCTGCTGGCCCAGGCCGTGCTGGCCCAGTTCCCCAACGTGGTGGTGGCCGGCGCGCAGCCCCTCGGCATGGCCAACGAGCCCTGCGTGGCCCTAGACCCCAAGCGCCCCCAGCGCGTCATGGTCGGGACCAACCTCAACCTGCTGGCCCGCTCCATCGACGGCGGAAAAGCCTGGAAGCGCCAGCAGGGACGATCGCGCTACGGCGTTTACGGCGACCCCGTCCTGGTCTGCGACACCGCGGGCGACTTCTGGTTCCTGCACCTCTCGAACGCCCCCGACGGCCAGTGGATCGACCGCATCGTCTGCCAGAAGACCCCCGACATGGGGCTGACATGGACCGTGGACACCTTCGTGGGTCTCAACCCCGGCAAGGCGCAGGACAAGCAATGGGCCGTGGTGGACCGCTCGAACAACGCCCTGCACCTGAGCTGGACCGAGTTCGACCAGTACGACAGCCCCCGGCCCGAACACCGCTCGCGCATCCGCTACGCGCGCAGCCTCGACGGCGGGCGGAGCTGGAGCCAGCCGCTGGTCTTGAGCGAGCGCGAGGGCGACTGCCTCGACGGCGACATGACGGCAGAAGGAGCGGTTCCCGCCCTGGGCCCCGACAGCCAGGTCTATGTGGCCTGGTCCCTCAACGACACCATCTGGTTCGACCGCTCGGACGACGGCGGAGCGACCTGGCTGGAGCGGGACGTCGCCGCGGCCGCGCAGCCCGGCGGATGGACCTACGACGTGCCAGGAATCTACCGCTGCAACGGCCTGCCCATCACCCTCTGCGACACCACCGGAGGGCCTTTCCACGGCCGGATCTACATCAACTGGACCGACCAGCGCGAGGGGGACGACGATACGGACGTCTTCGTCTGCCACTCCGACGACCAGGGACGCACCTGGTCCTCGCCCCGGCGCGTCAACCACGACCTGGGCGCCAGCCAGCAGTTTTTCACCTGGATGGCCATCGACCCGGCCACGGGCTGGCTCTACGCCGTCTTCCACGACCGGGCGCCCTACGCAGCGGGCAGTGTCCGCACGCGGGCCAGCCTGGCCGTCTCGACCGACGGCGGGCGCGACTTCCGCCAGTACCCGCTGAGCGAGCGGCCCTTCGAGCCCGATGCCAGCGTCTTCTTCGGCGACTACAACGGCGTGGTGGCCCAGGGCGGCATGGCGCGGCCGGTCTGGACCGAGATGGACGGCAACCTGAACCAGCGGGTGGTCATGGCCCTGGTGGACTCGCTGCCCGAGCCTTGGCTGGGCCCCGACAACGCGCCCTTCGCGGCCCTGTGCGCCAGCCGCGACCCTCTGCCCAGCGTGGGGCGCGGCGAGGCCTTCGCCCTGGTGGAACTGGACGCCCCGGCCCGGCTCAGCCTCTGGGTGCGCGACGGTTTCGGCAGGCCGCTGGCCACGCCCTACCTCGGGCTGGACTTTCCGCCGGGGTCGTACTTCTTGCCCCTGCGGGCCGAGACGCTGGGCCTGCCTCCCGGCCCCTACCGCTGGGAAGCCCGCGACGACTCAGGCCTGCCGCGGGCCTCGGGGATGCTGCGGCTGCCCTAGCGGGAGCGAGGCAATCGCGGAAAAACGTTCGGGGCGATCACGCTGTCCTTGGCGGCAAGCCTGGTCTGTCGGCCTGGGGCTCGCAGGCGTTGGCCATGTGGGGAAAAATGCCTACATTCCACCTACGAAACCCCACCAATAAGACAACAAGCATGGAAACTGTTCTGAAAAACGATTTCATCGAGATGGTCTTCGACAGGAAGATCGGTTTGATGAACACCATCTGGAAAACGCGGCTGGAAATGCCGCGCAACGCTTACCGAGCGCTGATGCTGGACTACTTGGCCCAGCTTGCCAAGCATCGGCCGAAGCTGCTGCTGATCGACGCGCAGGACGCCCAATACCTGGTGGATCCTCACGACCAGGACTGGATCAACAACAACATCTACCCGCAGACTGCCGAGGCGGGCGTGCGGCGCATCGCTTTCGTGATGGGCCGGGACTATTTCGTCCAGGTGAGCCTGGAGCAGGTGGCCTCGGACAGCATGGAGATCCCTCAAGTCTCGTCAAGCATCGCGCAGAACTTCTTCGACGACCTCGCATCGGCCCTCGCGTGGCTTCGCGGCTGAGCGGGCGCCGGACTCACTCTAGCCACCGGACGAGCAGCCGGCCGGGGCCCATGCCGGGCTTGGCCGAAAGCAGGAGCGTGCCTGGGCGCCCGGCCAGGATCGAAGGCTGCGCAAGGACGCGGCCGAGCATGACCTTGCGGGTCTCGTCCTCCATGTCCTGGCCCATGAGCCTTTCGCGCAGGGCCTGGCCGAAGGCCTCGTCCATCTCGTTCTTGAGGCATTCGAGCGAATGCTCTTCGGGCGACCAGAAGGCCACGAAAGGCTCGGGCAGGGCGTCGAGCAAGTGGTTGAGCTGCTGGTCGGCCGGGGCGTGGCCGATGTTGGCCGCGGTGCCAAGCTCGGCCATGAAGAACTCGCCGCCGCGGTAGTCGCCGCCCTCGAAGACGGCGCGTCCGACGAGCAGGAACCGCCCGGGCTGGTCGAGGCCCTCGAGCTCGACCTCCATGCGGAGGTCGCCCTGCGAGAAGATGGCCTCGGCCCAGCCGAGCTCGAACAGGGTCCTGGACCCGGACTCGAACAGGCCGGCCAGGGGCTCGCCCTTGGCCAGGAGGCAGTGGGTGAAGAGCGGGTGCTGGGCGTTGCCGGCCACCTGCCGGATGCGCCCCTTCGAGCCGGTGCGGACGACGACCCCGGGCAGGTTCTCGGAAAACTGGCGCTGCTCGTCGAAGGTGGAGGCCATCTGGGCCAGGGTCTGCTTCTGCTGGGTGATGTCGAAGACGGCCATGTGGGCCGAGAAGGCGGCCTCGGCCTCGTCGAAGACCATGACGGTGTGCAGGCGCAGGTGCCTGCGCTTTCCCTCCAGGCTGTTGAGGGAGACCTCGCAGCTCTGGGTCTCGGGGTTCTCGAAGACGTGCTTGATGTGCTCGAGGAAGCGGGGCTTGGACTCGCCCGAGACGAAGGCGTAGAGGTAGCTGTTGCGCAGGGCATGCGGGTTGGCGCCCAGCAGCGAGGACGCCAACTGGTTGGCCTTTAGGATTTTGCTGCGCTGGTCGATGGTCATCAGGGCGACCGGAGCCAGGTGGAAAAGGCTGTGGAGGTTGCCTTGCTCGATTTCGAGGCGGGTCTGGTATTCGCTGAGCTTGTCTTCCAGGTCCTGCAAGTTGTTGTGCCTTCGGCGGCGATTTTCGGAATAGAGCGGCAGCGGCTCAGAGCGTCGGGCCGATGATTTGTGTTCAGGTTCGGGCATGGTTGGGGAGGGTTGGGGGAACCGACAATTTAGGCCATTTCTTGATATTTTCAAAACTTTGCCTGCCTTGGGGCGAATTTGGAATGATCCCAAAGTAGCCACGGGACGATTTCGCGACTTTTGGCGGCGCCCCCCACCCGCGAAGGGAGTCCATTTTTGATTTTTCTTATCTTCATGGCCTGAAGCCTGGCCCCAGAAAGGGGCGGGGAAAATATCACATCAAATTTCACATACCATGAACATGCTTCAAGATTACTCGGCCGCGGCGAGCCGGATCCAGCAAATCCTCAAAGACTACGTCCAAAGCTCGGGGCTCCGGTCGCTGGTGGTCGGCGTCTCGGGCGGGATCGACAGCGCCCTGACCTGCGCGCTGGCCAAGCCGGTCTGCGACGAGCTGGGCATCCCCCTGATCGGGCGGAGCCTGAGCATCGTCTCGAACAAGGCCGATGAGCAGAACCGTGCCATCGAGATGGGCAAGCACTTCTGCCACGACTTCCAGGCCATCGACCTCTCGGAGGCCTACCATGCCTTGGCGCCGCAGGTGGCCGAGGACCACGGCGACGCCGACCACGAGCACTTCGGCTTCAAGGTGCGCATGGGCAACGTCAAGGCCCGGCTGCGGATGATCTACCTCTACGACCTGGCCCAGCGCAACTCGGGCATGGTGCTTTCGACCGACAACTACACGGAGCTGCTGCTGGGCTTCTGGACCCTGCATGGCGACGTGGGCGACTACGGGATGATCCAGAACCTCTGGAAGACGGAGGTGTACGAGATGTCGCGGCACCTGGCCCACGAACTGGCCGACCCGGCCGCGGCCAAGGCCCTGCTCGACTGCGCGAACGCGGTGCCGACCGACGGCCTGGGCATCACCAACAGCGACCTGGACCAGATCAAGGCCTCGAGCTACGCCGAGGTGGACGAGCGGCTCGACGAGATGGAGCGCCTGGGCGACTCGCTGCCTGCCGAAAAGGCGCAGCACCCGGTCATCCAGCGGCACAGGTCCTCGGCCTTCAAGCGCGAGAACCCGTACAACATCCCCCGGGCCCTGATCGTGGGCTGATGGGCGCGGCTCAGTCGTCTTTGCCGCCGAAGACGGAAATCTGGACGTAGCGGCCGGGGTTGGCCTTCATGTCCTCGAGCAGGCGGGCCAGGTGGTGGGCCGTCGAGTCGAGGTTCTGGTAGAGGGAGGGATCGTGCAGGAGCATTCCTGCCGATCCCTGCCCCTGGTTGAGCAGTTCCAGGGTCTGGTTGAGCTCGTCGAGGGTGCGCTGTGCCGTGGCCACGGCCTGGGCGATGTTGGCCTGCGAAAGGCTGTCGGCCAGGTTCTTGACCGACTCGGAGGTGGCGCTGAGGTTGTCCACGATGGTGGGAATGCCGCGGCCGGTCTGCTCGACGACCTGGTCGAGCTTGGCCGAGGTTCCCTCGAGGCTCTTGAGCACCACGGCGACCGAGGCCAGGCCCTGGGCGATGAGCTCCTGGTTCGGGGCGCCCAGCAGGAGGTTGAGGCTCCGCAAGAGCGTGTCCACGCCCAAGAGGATGCTGTCGGCCTTGGCCACGATGGGGTCAACCTTGCTGGTGAGGCTGGCCACCATGTCCTGCTCCACGCGCGAGGGCAGCTTCTCGCCCGCGGCCACGTAACCCGTGTCGGAACCGATTTCGAGGACCAGGGCCTTGGTCCCGAGCAGGTCCGTTGACTGGAGCAGCACGACGGTTCCCTTGGGGATGCGGTAGCGGTCCTCGACGCTGAAGGCGACCATGAGCTGGCCCAGCTCGCCTTCCTCGAAGGCTATCCCGCGGACCTGGCCGATCTTCTTGCCGTTGACCAGCACGGGGCTGGAGTTGGTCAGGCCCTGCACGTTGGCGAAGCTGGCCTTGAAGTAGTCTTCCCGGATGAAGATGTCGTCGCCCTTGAGGTAGCCCATGCCCCAGACCAGCAGGGCCAGGGCGACGGTTACGACAAGGCCGATTTTGTGTACGGATTGGAATTTGAAAGCCATGCGTATGGTTTGGTTTGGTGAGCGATAGCGGAAAAGGGCTGCTACTGCCCCAGGGCGTCGAAGTCGATCTCGTCCGCGCGGGGCAGATGCTCCAGCCTTCCGTCGTGGCAACGGAAGACCTTGGCCTCGAATTGCCGGACGATCTGGTGGTTGTGGGTGGCCATGATGACGGCCGTGCCCAGGCGCCTGGCCTGCTGGAAGATGGCCAGGACCTGCTGGGCCGACTCGGGGTCGAGGTTGCCGGTGGGCTCGTCGGCCAGGATGAGCGGGGGCGAGTTGAGCAGGGCCCGGGCCACGGCCACGCGCTGCTGCTCGCCTCCGGAGAGCTGGTGGGGCATGGCGTCGAGCTTGTGCGGGAGGCCGACCCTTTCGAGGACCTGGAGGACGCGGGCCTGCCGCTCTTCGGGGCGGTGCCAGCCGGTGGCCTCGAGCACCAGGGCGAGGTTGTCGCGGACCGAGCGGTCGGGCAGCAGGCGGAAGTCCTGGAAGACGATGCCGAGCTTGCGGCGGAGCCAGGGCACCTGCCGGGTCCTGAGGCGCAGGAGGTCGTAGCCGGCCACCCGCGCGGCCTCCGCACGCAGGGGCAGCTCGGCGTAGAGGCTCTTGAGCAGGCTGGTCTTGCCACTGCCCACCCGGCCGACCAGGAAGGCCAGCTCGCCGGGGGCCAGGCTGAGGTCAACCTGGTCGAGGATGGTCTTGGGGCCGTGGGCCACGCGCGCGGCCCGGAGCTCGACGAGGGCGCCCGCCATCAGACCTCGACCTTGAAGACCACGCCGTACTCGGCCTTCTCGATGGCCTCGACGATCTTGGCCACGTGCTGCCCGTAGCCGAGCTTCTCGAGCTGCTTCTTGGGGTTGTAGGCCCGGATGTGGGCGACAAGGGCGTAGTGCTCGTCGCGCAACTGGATGTAGTCAGGTATCTTGCTGGTTCCTTGCGTCTTGAGGATGTACATGGCGTTCCGATGATGTTTAACAAATTGAAAAACAAAGGCTTAGAAAGATCGCGGAGCCTTGCGGAAATACGCTGGGAGGCCGCTGGCGTCCAAAGTTAAAAAAACTGCCTAGGCCCCAAAAAACTAAATCGAATTTATTATCTTCGTGCGCTTGTTTCCTAAGAAGAGCCAAAACCAAATTTCCCGACGGATACCGCCAGCGCCTGGCGTCCGCCCGCCCGCCCGGCCCATGGCCAGGCATGGGCGCGTCCGCGGTAGGCCAAGACCAGGGCAAGCGGCAATTAAACCCAAAACAATGTCAGAAGAAAACAAACCCATCGAACAGGGCAAAGGAGAGTACACGGCCGACAGCATCCAGGTCCTCGAAGGGCTTGAGGCTGTCCGCAAGAGGCCTGCCATGTACATCGGCGACATCGGCCCCAAGGGCCTCCACCACCTGGTCAACGAGGTCGTGGACAACTCCATCGACGAGGCGATGGCCGGGCATTGCACCACCATCGACGTCACCATCCACGAGAACGGCGCCGTCTCGGTGCTCGACGACGGCCGGGGCATCCCCACCGACTACCACGAGAAGGAAGGCCGCTCGGCCCTCGAGGTCGTCATGACGGTGCTCCACGCCGGGGGCAAGTTCGACAAGGACAGCTACAAGGTCTCCGGAGGCCTCCACGGCGTGGGCGTCTCCTGCGTCAACGCCCTCTCGAAACACCTGGTGGCCACCGTTTACCGCGACGGAAAGACCTTCCGGCAGGAGTACTCCAAGGGCGCCCCGCAGACCGAGCTGACCGTCCTGGGCGAATCGGACCGCCGCGGCACGGACATCTACTTCCTGCCCGACGACAGCATCTTCACCACGGTGGAGTACAAGTTCGACACCCTGGAGAGCCGCCTGCGCGAGCTGGCCTTCCTCAACAAGGGCATCCAGCTCAGCCTGACCGACCTGCGCGAAAAGGACGAGAAGACCGGCGAGCCCCTGCGCGTGAAGTTCCGCTCCGACCAGGGCCTCAAGGAGTTCGTGGAGTTCCTCGACCAGAACCGGGTCAAGATCATCGAGAACACCATCCACATCTCGTCCGAAAAAGGTGAGGTGCCCGTGGAAATCGCCATGCAGTACAACGATTCCTACAACGAGAACACCCACTCCTACGTCAACAACATCAACACCCACGAGGGCGGAACCCACCTGACCGGATTCCGCCGGGGCATGACCCGCACCCTGAAGAAGTACGCCGAGGACTCGGGCATGCTCGCCAAGATCAAGTTCCCCATCTCGGGCGACGACTTCCGCGAGGGCCTCACCGCCGTGGTCTCGGTCAAGGTGGCAGAGCCGCAGTTCGAGGGGCAGACCAAGACCAAGCTCGGCAACTCGGAGGTCTCCGCCTTCGTGGACCAGGCCGTCAGCGAGATGCTCACCAACTACCTCGAAGAGAACCCCCGCGACGCCCGCCGCATCGTCGATAAGGTCATCCTGGCCGCCAACGCCCGCTTCGCCGCCCGCAAGGCCCGCGAGATGGTCCAGCGCAAGACCGTCCTCGGCGGAGCCGGACTGCCCGGCAAGCTGGCCGACTGCTCCGAGAAGGACCCCAGCCTCTGCGAGGTCTTCTTCGTGGAAGGCGACTCGGCAGGCGGAACCGCCAAGCAAGGCCGAGACCGTAAATTCCAGGCCATCATGCCCCTGCGCGGCAAGATCCTCAACGTCGAAAAGGCCATGATGCACAAGATCTTCGACAACGAGGAAATCAAGAACATCTTCACCGCCCTGGGCGTGACCATCGGCACCGAGGAGGACAGCAAGGCCCTCAACATCGAGCGCCTCCGCTACCACAAGATCGTCATCATGACCGACGCCGACGTGGACGGAAGCCACATCACCACCCTGATCATGACCTTCTTCTTCCGGTACATGAAGGAAATCATCGAGCAAGGATACCTCTACATCGCAACGCCCCCGCTCTACCTGGTCAAGAAAGGCCAGAACCAGGTCTATTGCTGGAACGACGACGAGCGAAAGGCCGCCCAGGAGAAGATCCCCGGCTCCAACGTCCAGCGCTACAAAGGCCTGGGCGAGATGAACGCCGAGCAGCTCTGGGAAACCACCATGAACCCCCAGCAGCGCACCCTGCGCCAGGTCACCATCGAGAGCGCCGCCGAGACCGACCGCATCTTCTCGATGCTCATGGGCGACGACGTGCCGCCCCGCCGCGAGTTCATCGAGAAGCACGCCCGGTACGCCCGCATCGACGCCTAGCCGAGCACAAGCCCGCGCCAAGCAAAAGGCCAAGGAGAGGATCCCCCGATCCGCCCTTGGCCTTTTTCGCTGGGCCGAATGCCCGGTTCAGCCCAAGCCATCTGGAACCATGTACGAAAAGATCCACGACATTCTGCTCAAGCAAAAACTGGTGGCCTTGGCCTCCGCGGACGCCCAGCACAAAGAGCTGGTTTTCAAAATGCTGGCCGAAGAGCTTGAAGAGCCCAAAATCGGCGCAGGCGCGACCCTGCTTTTCTGCGAATGCGGCTACCCGACAAAAGTCATGGACGCGGGAAAATCGGCTTGGCTCGAAACATTGCTCAAGAAAGAGATCGACTTCGACCACTACCGAGAGCAGTACTACTGCCCCAAATGTGGAAGATTCCTCATCGAAATCCAGAACTGATACCCCGTCGCGCCCGGAGGTGAAATGTCCGAACGCTATTGGGCAAAAGATTTCAGGGCCACGCCCCTTTTGGATGCCTGGGCTTTGCCGCGAAAGCCCCGAAGGGGCGCAATATCAAAGCGATGGGTGAAGCCCATCGGAACGCAGACGCTAACCCTTCCCAAGCCCTGAAGGGGCGAAACAATCAGGCGAAGCGGAAAGGTCGGGGCGCAGGAATCTGGCCCTTCATCACCCATGAGGACAATTTCGCCCCTTCGGGGCTCTCTTTTTTGGGTTTGGCTCCGCTTATCATCACACCCCTTCGGGGTTGGGCGAATCCCGAAGGGGATGGAATTGTTATAGCCTATTGAGAATTCCAGAATTCAAAATAATATCTTAACTTTGTCTTTGGATAAATTTTAAAATATGATAGATACGTAACTATTTAGGTCATCTCGCATTTGACGGAAAGGAAGTTGTGGCCGTCAAAAGTGTTTTTGAGCTCCCTGAAAATGTTTCTTCCCTG
>JFJP01037528.1_pt1 | contig 31989 bp, 20 predicted proteins | sample 431651 | NCBI WGS metagenome assembly JFJP01 (sample SAMN02602958, study PRJNA72255) | Microbial mat metagenome, whole genome shotgun sequencing project. | biome: fresh water; feature: sink hole; material: water; isolation source: purple microbial (photo- and chemosynthetic) mats found in... | reverse complement strand
AAAAATCATGGACAATCCAGCTGCAATGCTTAAGTAAACTTGTTCGGCTATTACTCCATCGCGTTTCTTCTTTGCATTGATAAAGAGGTCGCTTTCAACATATTTTTTTAAAGCACCAAGCCTGAAAATTAGATCTTTGTTTTTATTTGGGCTCTGAGGTTCGACAAGCATGTAGTTGCAATCGATTTTGTGCTGTTTTTCTTTTTCTAAGGCTTTAAGAATTAAAGGTTGAAGTGTTTTATGTAGATCAGATTCGTTTAAATGAATGAATTTGTTGATTAGACCAAAGAGTTCTTTCTCGGTTAAATTAGTCATAAACTCATCGCCATAAGCATAATAATTATACACAACCTGTGATACAGTTGGTACTTTGATTATATTAGCCAGGTTGCGATATTTTGACAATATATCAGTAATGTCTTTCAAAAAATCACTGACAAGCTTCTCCTTATCTTCGGTTTTAGCAACATTGTAAATATAAGCTAATTGATCGCGAATAGCACTTTTGAAAATTGCCGAAAACATTTTTATCTGATATTCGAATTCGGCAATAGCACTTCTTGTGGGCGATGAAGCAAGTTGATTCATCGCCATTTCCAGATTTTTAATTGGTAAGGCATCGCCAGAAGCAATATCACGCATCAAAAAAACTGGAGTAATAAGTCGGATATTTGTTAGAATATCTTTATAAAAATCTTCTCGTTTATAAGTTGCAGCATTAATGTCTAAGCTATTGGGTACAAAAATCCATGTATTCAATAAAAAATTATTGAGTTTTTGTTTTCTCCTTGCTTTATAGGCAATTTTAAATTCTAAAGAAAAGTTGTCGTGTATTTTTGTGTTCAGTATTATCATTTATTCATTTACAATTTATTCATTTATTCCCGAGATAGCTATCGGGAAGGGGTTAGGGATTTACCATTTAGTATACGGATTCTTCATCAACATAGAGTTATAGTATTTTACATCTCCTGTTACTTCTTCGCCCAACCAATCGGGTTTTTCGAAACTATCAGACTCACTTCTTAACTCAATTTCGGCAACTGTCAGTCCGAGATTTTCCCCATAAAACTCGTCCACTTCAAACTTGAAAGGACCGTTTTTAACTTCGTATCGGGTTTTGTCGATTACGCCCGGTTCACATATTTTCAACAGTTCTTCAACTTCTTCCACCGGAATTTCTTTTTCCCACTCGTAGCGACTTGCACCACTTGCACTACCAATTCCTTTGATAGTGATAAATCCTTTACTGCCTTTGATACGAACACGTACTGTGCGTTCTGGTATCGAAGATAAATAACCTTGTGTAATCCTTGTTTCTTTCGAAACTACCGCTTTAAAAGCATCGGATTTCACTAAAAATTTTTTTTCTATTTCTTGTCCCATAAAATTATTTACAATTTATCCCGATAGCTATCGGGGTTACAATTTACAATTGAAGAGTAACATTTACTAGATGAGTAGTTTTAAACTTCAAACTTCAAACATATCAAACCTCAAACTTTTTTTTAATTCGCCAACGGTTTGTTGATAAATCCAAGTACACATTTGATAGCTTGAAGGTAATTGATGTTTTCTACACCTTCGAGGCCACAATCTTTAATTGTTTTCAGAATGTATTCCAACTACGTTCGATTCGGAGTTAATTGTAACCAACTTAGTGCCATTAATCAGTAATTCGTCATATTCGCACAAGGTATTGTTTACCACATTACCAATTCAAACCCGATATATCTTTTCTTTCACATAAATTGGTTCAGTAAAATATGCTTTTGCTGCAGGCATTGCCGACTCAGCAGCCGAAACCGAAATTTGAGTCAATCGAACAAAATCTTGAATTAATTCAGCTGGTATATGAGGCGTTTCAACATCAAATTGAAACAAACTTTTTTTTGCTTGATCAATTATATTATCCATTTCTTCGAGCAGACGCATAATGTCTCCGCGCATCTGTGGCATTAATGATTGAGTGAAAAGGGCTTTCTCAATTTCCTTTCTCAATTTATCCGACTCTATTTCGGCATTGGCCAATGAAAGTAAATTGTTGTTGAAATTTTCAGTATTGTTGTACAAATAGTTTTTACACCTTCATTAAATAACAATAAACTTTGATCGATGCAATTTAAGAATTTATCGATTAATTCTATCGATTTGTTTGCCTAAGAGAATTACATAACCTCATTTTATTTTTTTGTTTATAACGCTGCAATATTACAAATATATAATTGAACATTTGTAGTTAATTAAAGTTTGTTTAATTCCGGGTTATTTATATATGTAGAGTTGTGTTTTTTTATTATTTTATGGATAAACAATTAAATATGGGATTTGTGTTAAGATGAAAATAGTAATAAATATGAAAAGATCAATTTATTGTAAAGTATAAGTAGAGGTTTATTAATTATTATTTCTCTAATTTACACCTTTACATAGTCCATATTTTTTGTTATTAATTAATCTATTCTTGTTTCAAAATAAATAGCAAAAAAAACTTTCGCATTCCATAAAATTATGGCTTGCGAAAGTTGTATAAATTTTGTGTCGACATTATTGTCGAAGTCTGAAGGAACTTATTCTATTCTGACAATAGTTTTTCAACCTTTTCCCAATTCACTACATTCCAGAAAGCTTTTACGTAATCAGCTCTTTTAGATTGATATTTAAGATAATAAGCATGTTCCCAAACATCAAGAGCAAGTATAGGTTTACCCGGAACTTTTATTACATCCATGATTGAATTATCCTGATTTTGTGTAGTAAACATTTTAAGTTTTCCATCATCACCTTTTACCAACCAAACCCAGCCAGAACCAAATCTTGATAGAGCCTGACTTTCGAAAGTGCTTTTAAATTTATCAATGCTACCATAAGTTTTAGTTAATAATTCTTCAAGTGCAGGTGTCATTTTACTTTTACTTGGCGAAGTGAGTATCGACCAGAAAAAAGCATGATTGTAATGACCACCTCCGTTATTACGAACAGTTGTTTGAATATCAGCAGGTAAAGTGCTCAATATTTTCATAATTTGCTCTATTGTTTTGTTTTTAAGCTGTGGAGCTTTTTCGATAGCTTTGTTGAGGTTTGCAATATAGGCTGCATGATGATTGTTGAAATGAATATACATTGTTGTGCTGTCAATGTAAGGCTCAAGCGCACTATACTTATATGGAAGTGGCGTTTGAGTGAATTGACCATAAGATACCAGTGTGGTTGCTAACCATACAATTGAGAAAATAATTTGTTTTTTCATAAATTTTTATTTGAGTTTAATATTTCTTCAAAAATAACAAGAATTTTTCGGTATTGTTCAAAAATGAGTTATTTTTAAATTATTTTTTTTATTGTGATAGATTTTTATCATTTTAACATTGTTATTGTACTTTTTATGCTGCTTGTGCGTTTATAATTTCAGGATTTCAACAGGATTTCAAATTTTTCAACTCATAAATAAATAAGTATATTTGCAAGGTAATTAATTTAGAAAATATTACTACACATAGATGATAGATTATATTAAAGGAGAAATATCTGAGCTGACACCTACCTGTGCCATAATTGAAACAGCTGGTATTGGATATTTCATAAACATTTCGTTGCCAACTTACACGGTTTTGTTTGGAAATAATGAGGCTAAACTGTTTGTTTATGAAGTTATAAGAGAAGATGCACATGTTTTATATGGTTTTATTAATCAAACAGAACGTCAACTTTTTTTATTGCTTATTTCGGTATCAGGTATTGGTGCAAATACAGCCCGAATGATTATGTCATCCTATTCGGCCGATGAAATTCAGGAGTTGATAGCCGCCGGAAATGCTTCAGCTTTAAGCAGTATCAAAGGTATAGGAACGAAAACAGCTCAGCGTATAATTGTTGATTTAAAGGATAAAATTCTTAAAATAGCAGGTGGTGGTACATTAATGCAAAATTCATTTATAAGTCAATCCAATGAACTTAAAGAAGAAGCAATCAGCGCACTTGTTATGTTAGGCTTTGTTTCAGCAGCAGCCACAAAAGCGGTCGATAAAGTTATTAAAGATCAACCGGGTCTCAAGGTTGAACAGGTTATTAAACAAGCATTGAAATTGTTATAATAAACTGAATTTTAAGCAGAAAAAAAATTGATAGAAAATTTATGCTCAATACAAAAAAAGTTTTACCGGTTTTATTATTGTGTGTTTTTGTTATTGGTTCGGTTTATCCTTTCATTTCAAATGATTTAAACCTTATTCCTGAACACCAACTCCCTGATAATGATACTATATCTAAAAAGAATCCAAACAAGAAAATAATTGTAAAAAATTATACTCAGGATACTTATCAAGACATAGTAACCGAATATCCTTTTGACTCCCCCAAACCTGAAAATGTAAAATCAGTTGTTGAGTATGATGCCAATACAGGCAATTATGTTTTTCGTACAAAAGTAGGAGATATGGAGATTTCAACACCTCTGTCTATGACTCCTGATGATTATAGACAATTTTCTGCAAAAAATGAAATAGCAAATTACTGGAAAGAAAAAAACTCTAAAATAGTAAAGGAAAACGAAGAAAAATTTTCAATCACCGATATGAAATTCAATATCGGACCTGCTGATAAAATTTTTGGCCCGGGTGGTGTTCAGGTTAAGACACAAGGATCGGCTGAACTGGTTTTCGGATTGAAAACAAACAATGTTGAAAATCCGGCACTGACAGAGCGTATGCGAAAAAGTACAATTTTCGATTTTGATGAGAAGATTCAGTTGAATGTAAACGGCTCGGTGGGTGATAAAACGAATTTTGGATTGAATTACAATACCGAATCAACTTTCGAATTTGATCAACAACTTGTAAAATTGGCATATAAAGGTAAAGAAGATGATATAATTAGGAATTTACAAGCTGGTAATGTAAGTATGCCGCTCAATAGTTCTTTGATAACAGGCAGTACAGCCCTATTTGGCGTGAAAACCGATCTTCAGTTTGGCAAATTAAGTATATCGGCCATTGCTTCGCAACAAAAATCGGAAACAAAAACAGTTAGCTCCAAAGGTGGTTCCCAAACAACAGATTTTGAAGTAAATATTGATAATTATGATGATAACAGACACTTTTTCATAAGTCATTATTTTAGAAAAAAATATGAGAGTGCAATGAGTAAATTGCCTTTGATATCGTCTGGAGTTACCATTAATCGTGTCGAAGTATGGATTACAAACAAGCGTGCAAATTACGATCAGTCACGTAATATTGTCGCATTTATGGATTTGGGTGAGAGTGAACGCATTGACAACAATTATTGGAAACCAATACCTACATCTGATTTATCTCTGTTCGACTTACCAAAAAACTCAGCCAATACGCTTTATTCTGAAGTTAGTTCGCTTCCAAATGTCCGTGATATTCAACAATCGAATTCGGTGCTTGCTAACAAGTATAGCGGTTCGGGAATTAACGGAGGTGAAGATTACGAGAAAATTGAAAGTGCCCGCAGGTTAGAGTCTTCGGAATATAATTTAAATCCGGCATTGGGTATAATTTCTCTTAAATCTGCTTTAAATCCAGATGAAGTATTGGGTGTGGCATTTGAATATTCTTACGGCGGAAAGATTTATCAGGTGGGCGAATTCTCGACAGATGCTGTGGAAGCTCCTAATGCAATGTTGGTAAAATTACTCAAAGGTACAGCCCTTTCGCCACAACTGGCTTTGTGGGATTTAATGATGAAGAATGTTTATTCGCTGGGTGCAATGCAAATTCAACCCGAAAATTTCAAATTGAATATTGTTTTTCGAAATGACTCGATTGGAACTGATTTGCAATATATTACCGAAGGCAAAATTAAAAATCAGTTGTTGTTACAGGTTATGAATCTGGATCGTCTAGACTCAAAAAATAATAGTAATCCGGATGGAAAATTTGATTTTGTCGAAGATTACACTGCTATATCGTCTTCGGGTCGTATTATTTTTCCGGTACTTGAACCCTTTGGTTCACACCTTAAAAAAATGATAGGAAATGATGCCATTGCTTCGAAATATGTTTTCCAGGAACTTTATGATTCTACATTAATTATTGCTCAGGAATTAAGCGAAAAAAATAAATTCCGTATCACCGGAGAATATAAAGCTTCAAGTGGATCTGAAATAAGACTGAATGCTATGAATGTTCCCCGGGGTTCAGTTACTGTTACTGCCGGTGGCGCTACTTTAGTCGAAAATGTGGATTATACTGTAGACTATACAATGGGTTCGGTTAATATTCTCAATCAATCCATACTTGAGTCAGGAACAAATATCGATGTTAAACTTGAAAATCAATCGATGTTTAGTATGCAACGTAAATCCTTGCTCGGAACACATCTTGAATATCAGTTCAGCAACGATTTTACTTTGGGAGGTACAATAATGCACTTGTCCGAAATGCCTTTAACAACCAAAGTAAATACAGGTAATGAACCAATATCCAATACTATATGGGGATTGAATACGGCATGGAGAAAGGAATCGCAATGGCTTACAAACATAATAGATAAGATTCCGTTTGTAAATGCAACCCAACCATCATCGCTGTCATTAAATGCTGAATTCGCACAATTAATACCCGGTCATCACAAGGTGGTGGGAAAAGGTGGTTATGCTTATCTCGACGATTTCGAATCGACCAAAACTACCATTGACATACATTATCCGGTTAATTGGTATTTGGCAAGTACACCCAATAAATTTCCGGAAGCGCAAAAAAGCAATGATATTGAATATGGAAAAAACAGAGCATTGATAAACTGGTATTATGTTGATCCACTTTTAAATCAGGATGGATCATCTACGCCCAAAAATCTAAGAAACAATGTTGAATCTCAATCGAATCATTATACCCGAAATGTTTTGATTCCAGAAATTTTTCCAAATCGTGAAACTCCTTCAAATATTACTACCCGAATGACAATAATGAATTTGTCATATTATCCTTCGGAACGCGGACCTTACAATTTGGATGCAGACAGAATAAACATAGACGGAAGTTTGAGGAATCCGCAAGACAGGTGGGGTGGAATTATGCGAAAATTGGATGTGACTGATTTCGAAACAGCCAATATCGAGTATATCGAATTTTGGATGATGGATCCATTTATTTACAATACACAGGGAACTGACAAAGGTGGAGAACTATATTTCAATATTGGTGATATAAGTGAGGACATTTTGAAAGACGGAAAAAAATCATTTGAACACGGTTTGCCTGTTGATGGAAATGATACTAAGACTGACGCAACAGTATGGGGTAGGGTGTCAAGGTCACAATCTACTGTTACCGCTTTTGATAACACCTCCGGAGCACGTCAGTTTCAGGATGTTGGTTTAAATGGAATTTCAACTAACCAGGAATTCGAATTTCCGACTTATAAAACTTTTATCGAACAATATAAATCGAAAGTAAATACAGCTTCGTTACAAACTCAATCTGAAAATCCGTTATCAACACTCAATGATCCGGCTGGCGACGATTATCAATTCTATCGTAGTACCTACTATGATGATACAAGTGCAGATATTCTGACCCGTTATAAAAGATATAATGGAACTGAAGGTAATTCGCCGGACGCATCAAATATTAACGAAAATTATACAACTACTGCCACATCGTTACCAGATATTGAAGACCTGAACGGTGATAATACTTTAAACGAATATGAAAAGTATTTTCAGTATAAAGTTCAAATCCGTCCGGATAAAATGAAAATTGGTGAAAACTATATTACTTCTAAAACAACTTCGAATGTTAAGTTGGTAAACGGTAATGTTGAACCTGTTACCTGGTATCAGTTTAAAATTCCGGTGCGTGAATATGAAGATAAATTTGGTAGTATCCGAAATTTCAAATCAATACGTTTTGTTCGTATGTTTCTGACCAATTTTGAAAAAGAAACTCATCTCCGTTTTGCTACCCTTGATTTGGTACGTGGCGAATGGAGATCGTTTACAAAGGATTTATTTCCTGTAGGTAAAACTCCAATTTCAGTAGGTAAACTTGACGTACAGGCAGTTAATGTGGAGGAAAATACAGATAAAACACCTGTAAATTACATATTACCTCCGGGTATATCACGTGAAGTAGATCCGGGACAACCACAGTTGTTGCAACAAAACGAACAATCTATGGTGTTGATGGTAAATGATTTGGCGCCTGCTGATGCCCGTGCTGTTTATAAGTCAACCAGCTTTGACATGCGTCAGTATAAACGTTTGCAAATGTTTGTACATGCTGAAAAGATGTTAGGCGATGTTCAAAATTTAAAAGATTATGAACTGACATGTTTTGTCCGATTGGGAACCGACATGGTCAATAATTATTACGAATACGAAATTCCGTTGAAATTAACGCCACCTGGAGTTTACAGTTCAGAAAGCGAAAAAGATCAGGCTACAGTGTGGTATCCCGAAAATATGTTCGATTTTAGTTTCGAAACACTTACCAATGCCAAACTGAAAAGAAATAAGAACAAAGGAAATTCTTCAAATGTTTCCAATTTAATACCTTATACTGTTTTTGACGATAATAATCTCCTCAATAAAATTACCGTAAAAGGTAATCCTACATTATCTGATGTTCAAAATATTATGATCGGAATACGTAATGTATCAAACAATATTAAATCGGGCGAAATTTGGGTGAATGAACTGCGGATGAATGAATTCAACGAAGATGGAGGTTGGGCAGCCATGGCCAATTTTGCGCTTGGTCTTTCTGATTTGGGAAAAATAAACTTTTCGGGCAGGGCAGAAACAGCAGGTTACGGAGGTATAGAAAGTAATGTAATGAATAGAAGAATGGACGATTTATATCAAATGAATTTTTCAACTTCACTTGAATTGGGTCGATTCCTTCCTGAAAAAGCTAAAATTCAGATTCCTGCATATTTTTCTTATACCAACGAAACCATCACTCCTAAATATAATCCTCTTGATCAGGATGTGTTTATGAGAGATGCACTTGAAAATATGAATACTGACTCAGAACGTGATTCGTTAAATTTGATTGCACAAACTATTCAAACATCCAAAAGCTTCAATATCTCATCTGCAAAGATAAATGTAAGAAGTAAAAAACCTCAATTCTACGATCCGGCTAACGTTTCGGTAACCTATGCATACAACGAAACCAATCAACAAAGTTCCGAAATTCAAAAAAACATGAATAAACAGGAACGTGGTTCACTTAATTACAATTTCTCGTTTAGTGCAGAACCATGGGAGCCATTTAAAAAAATGAAATCTTTAAGTAAACCGGCATTTGCTATTATTCGTGATTTTAATCTGAATTACATGCCTCAGTCCATCAGTTTCAATACCGATTTGAGTCGTCAGTTCTCGCAGACACAACTTCGTGATTTTAATACAACATCTGCTGTAGCCGGACAAAAAGTTGATTTGACTTTTAGTAAGGATTTTATGTGGAACAGGCAGTTCGATATAAAATTTGATTTGAGTAAATCTTTGAAATTTAGTTTGCAAACCGCCATGAATGCCAATATTGAAGAGTATAGATTTACACCCGAAATTGGCAAAGAGTATTACGAACAATGGCGTGATACAGTTTGGGCAAGCATACGTAAATTAGGTACTCCTTTTACCTACCAACAGGTTTTCTCAGCTTCGTGGACAGTACCAATCAATAAAATCCCTCTTTTCGATTGGGTAACTGCCAATGCATCTTATAATTCTACTTATAGCTGGAACAGAACTGCCATCATTGAAGGTGCAGCTAATATTGGAAATGTAGCTACGAGTATGGGAGCTTGGCAGGCAGATGGAAGCCTGAATTTTGAAACATTGTATAATAAATCGAAATATTTTAAAGAAGTAAACAGGAAATTTGGGAATCAGGTACAAACGCCTCAAAAGTTTACCCCAAAAACTTTCAAACAGACAGTAAATTTGACTAAAAATGCTAAAGATAGCCTGAAACACAAGCTTTCAAGCCAAAATATTAAATTAATTGCAACTGACAAATTCGGTAAACCCTTGAAATTATCCTATAAAAGTGTTGATCCTACAACTGTTGTTATTACCTCAAAATTGAATGTAGATAGTGTAAATATATCAATTGCTACGCTTGACCCCAATGATTTGCCTTTTGGAAGAGATGTTATTGATGTTTTAAGCAGATTAGTTATGATGACACGGAGAGCATCAGTTACATATCGAAATACAAGTAGTATGGTCCTACCCGGTTTTTATCCCGAGGCCGGCTTTTTGGGACAAAAAAAGACAGCAAACGGACTTTATGCTCCGGGTATTGCTTATGCTTTTGGTTTTCATGATGAAAATACAATTGATAATGCCATCGAGAATAAATGGCTTTTCATGAGTGATTCAATAATCAATCCTGCTTCAACTGCTGTTACTTCCGATTGGGACATTAAGGCGTCGCTTGAACCTATACCGGGTTTGAAAATTAATTTAATCGGTACAAGGTACATGGCATCTAACACTACTGTTCAGTATATGTTTCCTGGAATGCCGCAGACATTTAATGGTAGTTACAATATCACTCAAGTGGCTATTCTAACTGCTTTTAAACCTACCAAAAGTGCAACAGATAATTATTACTCCGAAAATTTCGACAATTTTCTGAATAACAGAGCAATATTTGCCAACAGATTAAACTCAAAATTAAACGGGAAAAACTATCCGAATGTAGGTTTTTTCACTGAATTACCAAACATAGCAGGTAAGCCATACAATTCGGGTTTAGGAACTTATAATCAAAATTCATCAGACGTTTTAATACCTGCTTTTCTTGCAGCTTATTCAGGTAAGGATCCCAATAAAATGGATACAAATCCCTTCCTTTCATTGTTAAGCATGCTACCAAACTGGCGCTTAAGCTACGATGGATTATCGCGAATCCCCTGGGTGAAAGATAATTTAAAATCAATCAGTTTTACTCATGGATATACATGTCGTTACAGCATTGGTTCCTATACTTCAAATTCTACCTGGGTGGATATTGACAATGATAAAAAAACTTCTTTAGGTTTTATTCGTGATGCTCAAACGGATAATCCTATTCCTTCATCACCATTCGAAATTTCGAGTGTTACGCTTACCGAACAATTCAGCCCGCTGATTGGAATAAATGCTGCAATGAAAAATAGCATGACAGCTAAGCTTGAATACCGAAAGGAAAGAAATTTTGCTTTGAATCTCGCCAGTACGCAACTAATCGATGCTTCAACCAACGAATTTGTTGTGGGAATGGGCTATTTAGTAAAAGATTTTGATGTGATACTTAAATTGAAATCAGATGAACAATCCAGGATTAAAAATGACCTGAAATTGAGTGCTGATTTATCTTACAAGGATATTAAAACCCTGTTACGCAAAATTGATGAAAACCTAACGCAGGCTTCGAACGGAAATAAACTTTTTACCCTGAGAATCATTGCTGATTATGTGTTTAGTTCAAAAGTGAATATACAATTGTTTTACGACAGGCAGATGAGTACACCGTTAATTTCGTCTACTTTTCCTGTTTCTTCAACCAATTTCGGAATGAGTTTTAAATTTATGCTTACGCGTTAAAACTGGTTTTTTATTCATGTGTAAATTTGAAAAATACTTGTTTTATTATTTAACAAAATACCTGCTTTGTTAAATAACTGAAAATACAAATGAATACTATTTCATATATTCATACAATTATATATTTTTGCAACAAAAAAATAGAATTATGATAAAAAGATATTTTCTTTTGGTGTCAGTAATACTTTTGACTGCCGCCTCTTTTTCACAGATTCTCGAACCTGTGAAATGGAAATTTGAAGTAAAAAATATAACCAAAAATTCAGCTGATGTTGTTTTCAAAGCAACAATGGATGAAGGTTGGCATTTGTATGGACTGAATATCCCCAACGATGGACCCAAACCCACATCTATTGTTTTCCAATCTATTGAAGGAGCAAAAAAAGCAGGGGAATTAAAAGCACTATCCAAATTGGTTGAATCGTACGACCCCAATTTCGATATGAAGCTGAATTGGTATGCCAAAGAAGCGATATTTATTCAGAAAATTTCGTTTGAAGATTTTACCAAAGTTTCGTTGAAATGTTATGTAGAGTTTATGGCTTGTAACGATGAGAGTTGTTTGCCACCTACACGCGAAGAATTTGTTTTTGGCAATAATAAATCCGGGGGAAAAATATCCAATGTGGAAAAAGAGCAAAAAGATCTTGTAACTGATACAATGTCTATAGCGGTTGTAGCTGAACCTCAGGATACTAATTTAGCAGAAGTAAAAGACTTATGGAAGCCTGTAATTAATGAACTTAAAAGCTTTGGTGATGTAAATCAAAGTAAAGGTTCAATGGCATTATTGTTGATATTTCTGGCAGGATTGGTTGGTGGATTTCTTGCGTTGTTTACACCCTGCGTTTGGCCAATTATTCCAATGACAGTAAGTTTTTTTTTAAAGCGATCAGAAAACAAAGCAAAGGGTAGGAGAGATGCCTTTTTATACGGATTGGCAATTATTTTTATATATGTAACACTTGGCATACTGATAACACTCATTTTCGGGGCAAGTGCATTGAATAGTTTATCGACCAATGCAATTTTCAATCTGTTATTTTTTGCACTTTTAGTTGTATTTGCAATATCATTTTTTGGCGCTTTCGAAATTACACTACCAGCTTCCTGGTCAACAAAACTCGATGCAAAAGCCGATTCAACAGCCGGATTTATAAGTATTTTGTTTATGGCCTTTACCCTTGTATTGGTTTCGTTTTCGTGTACAGGACCTATTATCGGAACATTATTAGTTGAAGTATCGTCAAGTGGTAACTTATTGGCTCCGGCTATCGGCATGACTGGTTTTGCTATTGCACTGGCCATACCGTTTACCTTGTTTGCTATTTTTCCATCGTGGCTTAAATCATTGCCCCGCTCAGGAGGCTGGCTCAATAAAGTGAAAGTTGTTTTGGCATTTCTGGAGCTTGCCCTTGCGTTGAAATTCTTGTCAGTAGCCGACTTGGCTTACGGATGGCGCATTCTGGACAGGGAAGTATTTCTGTCGTTATGGATTGTGATTTTTATTTTACTCGGATTTTATCTGTTGGGAAAAATCAGATTCCCCCACGATGATGAAACCAAACACACATCCGTTACCGGAACATTTTTGGCAATTATTTCGCTTTCGTTTGCAGTGTATATGATTCCCGGATTGTGGGGAGCTCCCCTCAAATCAATCAGTGCTTTCTCTCCGCCACTTTATACACAGGATTTCAACCTGTATGATAATGAAGTACACGCTGATTATACAGATTACGATAAGGGAATGGCTTTTGCAGCTGAAAAAGGTTTACCGGTAGTAGTTGATTTCTCGGGTTTTGGATGTGTAAATTGCCGCAAAATGGAAGCATCAGTTTGGACACATCCCAAAGTAAAGAGTTTATTGGAAAAAGATTTTGTATTAATTACACTATTTGTTGATGATAAAACTCCGCTTGTAAAACCATTTACAGTAACAGAAAACGGAAAAGTCCGATCAATCAAAACAGTTGGAGACAAATGGAGTTATTTGCAAAGGGTAAAATTTGGTGCTAATGCACAGCCATTTTATGTGGCGCTCGACTCTGGAGGTAATCCATTAAATAAACAATTTACTTTTGATGAAGATCCGGAAAATTTTATCAAATGGCTGGAATTTAGTAAAAAACAATAGCTGATTTTTTGTCGTATTTCAATTATTAGTCCACATTTTTATGACAAATTGCCACCCTGATACTGCCAAAAACAGTGTCAGGGTGTTTTGGCAAAATTATTGTTGCAGGAGGACAATGAATAAATGTTAAATTATTTTTTACAAAGATATAACTTACTTTTTTATGAAGAAAAACAAACACCACGAAGAAAGCCCTGAAAGCAAAGAGCTTAAAAAGGAAATAGAAAACCAGGAAGCCCTTCAATCAGAAGTACACGAATCGGCAGAACAGGAAGCCGAGAAAATTGTAGATGAATTTGAATTAATGAGTCAAAAGTGTGCTGAACTGAATGATAAAAATTTACGGTTAATGGCAGAATTTGACAATTATCGTAAACGTACTTTGAAGGAGCGCACTGATTTATACAAAACTGCAGGTGAAAGTGTACTTGTAAATATGTTACCTTTGGTTGACGATTTCGAAAGAGCGTTGAAAGCAATTGAAATAGCCGATGATGTGAAAGCCGTAAAAGACGGTGTTGAACTAATTTATTCTAAGTTTATTGCATTTCTATTGCAAAATGGTGTGAAATCAATTCCTACTGAGAATGAGCTCTTTAATACTGATGTTCATGAAGCTATAACCACTTTCCCGGCTCCCTCTGAGGATTTAAAAGGAAAAATTATTGAATGTGTGTCGAAAGGGTACACAATGAACGAAAAAGTTATCCGGTTTTCGAAAGTAGTAGTTGGAGAATAGGAAACATCGTTTTTTCATGTTTCACGTTTTGTGTTTCATGGTTTTTTTATTATAAATATTAAAACAATGATGCTCTGTTCAATAACACATTGACTTGTCAGCATATTGTCAAATTAGCATATTAAACATTATGTCCAAAAGAGATTTTTACGAAATATTAGGAGTATCAAAATCCGCTACGGTTGAAGAAATTAAAAAAGCTTATCGAAAAAAAGCCATCGAATTTCATCCGGATAAAAACCCGGGTGATAAAGCTTCGGAAGAGAAATTCAAAGAAGCTGCAGAGGCTTACGAGGTACTGAGTGATGCACAAAAACGTCAGCGGTATGACCAATTTGGACATGCAGGAGTTGGTAGTTCAGCAAGTGGCGGATATGGTGGAGGCGGAATGAGTATGGACGATATTTTCTCGCACTTCGGTGATATTTTTGGAGGTCATTTTGGAGGTAGTTTTGGAGGATTTAATGGTTTTGGAGGGAACAGTGGTCGTGGAGGCGGGCAACGTGTAAGGCGTGGTTCTGATTTACGCGTTAAAGTGAAACTGACTCTGTCGGAAATTGCCAACGGAGTTGAGAAAAAGATAAAGGTAAAAAAACAGGTCATTTGCTCGCATTGTAATGGAACAGGAGCCGAACATGGTTCACAACCTGTATCATGTAATACATGTCATGGTTCAGGTCGTGTTACACGAGTGCAACAAACCATACTGGGTCAAATGCAGACAGCATCCGAATGTCCAACCTGTCAGGGCGATGGCAAAATTATTAAAGATAAATGTTCGCATTGTAATGGTGAAGGAATTGTAAGAGAAGATGAAATCATCACCATTAACATTCCTGCCGGTGTAATGGAAGGAATGCAGCTTTCGATGAGTGGTAAAGGCAATGCTGCCCGCAGAGGTGGTGTGAATGGCGATTTACTTGTATTGGTTGAGGAAGAAGCACATCCTGAATTAATACGTGATGAAAATGACCTGATTTATAATTTATTGCTCACATTTCCAATGGCTGTTCTTGGTGGTTCTGTCGAAGTTCCGACCGTAGATGGTAAAGTGAAAGTTAATATTACCCCCGGAACGCAGCCCGGAAAAGTACTCCGCTTACGAGGAAAAGGCTTGCCTAATGTAAACCGTTACGGAACAGGCGATTTATTAGTTAATATTGGTGTTTATATTCCTGAAAACTTGAACAAAGAAGAAAAATCAATAATCGAAAAACTGCTGAAATCGGAAAATGTGAAACCAAATTCGAAAGCATCCCGCGATTTCTTTTCAAGATTCAGAAATATGTTTGAATAATAAAATCAGGTATTATAAAATGCACCCCAAAAGTAAATACATAGACTTTTGGGGTGCATTTTCATTCATTGAACAATGTTTATAGATTAGTGTTATTTGAGGATGGACGAACTTAACAAAACAAAACATAAAACCCTTAAAAAGATCAGTGCGAAGTTTAAAAAGGCTCTTTCTGATTATCGGCTTATTAAAGATAATGATCATATTCTAATTGGTTTATCGGGTGGTAAAGATTCGCTGGCTTTGGTTGAGCTACTTGCCGAAAGGATGAAATTGCATGTACCCCGATTTAAGATGACGGCAGCACACATTTCGGTAGAAAACATTCCCTATCAATCTAATCTGGATTATTTAGAGAAATTTACAGAAAAACTGGGTATAACTTTTGTACATCACGTAACAGGTTTTGAAGAGAATAAAGAAAATAAATTATCAACCTGCTACCTTTGTTCATGGTACAGGCGAAAGGCTTTATTCGATTTGGCGGAGCAACTGAAGTGCAATAAAATTGCGCTTGGACACAATTTAGATGATATAGCTGAAACGTTATTAATGAATTTAGTCTTTCAGGGTTCGTTTGGATCCATGCCTCCCAAATTAAAAATGGATAAATTTGATATCACTATCATCAGACCACTTGCACTGATTACAGAACAGGAGTTAACCGAAATGTCAGTGATGAATGCGTATGAAAAACAGATTAAAAATTGTCCTTTCGAAAAAGAATCAAAAAGGGCAGAGGCAAAGAAGCTGATTTCAGAAATGGAGAAGTTAAATCCCAATATTCGTCAATCCATCTGGTCAGCTATGGAAAACGTAAAACATGATTATTTGCCACTCAAAGAAAGTTAAAAAACACGGCATCAATCGCCGGTAGATATAATTGAAGTATTTTTAAGTACAAAGTTTAAATAATAAAAGTGTGAATATTCGTAACTACTCAGCACCTCTTCATTTAATCTAAAATAGATTCATATTATTGATTAATAATAGAATAAATCTTTGCCCCGAAAGGGGCTAAACCTGCCTGCCGCAGGCAGGTGTGAATAACCCCCAGTAAGCGAAGCGCAACTGGGGGATGAAGTGAACAAGTAACCCAACATTTGATTTTCTGTTCGACTTGTCGAACAGAAAATCAAATAATTACAAATTAAGTGGGGTGCTGAGTAGTTACGAACATTCCGACTAAGTGGAAGAGCTATGAAGAATAAGTAGAAAGGATCTAATTTAAGCCATGTGAGATTTAAATAGTTAATAAAAATATCTTAAATTGGATTTATCTGAAATTAAAATTATAAATGAAAATATTTTTAACCATCACATTTTTAGTTATTTCTAATGTTTTTATGACATTTGCCTGGTATGGACATTTGAAACTTAAAGAATTTAAATGGTTTGAATCATTACCACTTATACTTATCATTATTATTAGCTGGGGAATAGCATTATTTGAGTATATGTTTCAGGTACCGGCAAACAGAATCGGTTTCAAAGGAAACGGTGGACCTTTTACTCTCTTACAGTTGAAAATTATTCAGGAAGTTATTACATTGGTAGTTTTCACTTTGTTTTCGCTCATAGCCTTTAAAAACGAAACCTTCAAATGGAATCATTTGGTGGGTTTTATTTTTCTTATTCTGGCTGTGTATTTTATTTTCCGTAAGTGAAAAGATGTTGGTTTTGAATTAATATAAATGTTTAACATTTAAACTATATTCTCTTTTTTTTTTTTGTATATCTTTGCTAATCAAACAACTTGAATTCATGAACAATAAATTTCGAAATATTTTACTTATAGCTTTTTTTTTACTGGCATTTAGTCATCTTTATGCAATAAAAGCGACTCCTTATCCTATCACAACCACTCAACCTGATGGTACTGAAATTACCTATTACCTCAGGGGAGATGAGTTTTTTAATTACAAAACCACATTGGATGATCATATAATTGTTCCTGATAAAAAAGGAATTTTTAATTATGGAATACAAAATTCGGATGGTCAATTAACAAGTTCAGGCATAAAAGTCAACCAATTAAATAAGAGGACAATCAGTGAAAAGAACTTTATAAAAACCAAGTTAAAGGACATCGATTTAGAAAAAATTCGTAATTCTCAACCTTCTGTGGGAATGAGAAAAGTGATGGCTGCATCAACGGCCAAAGATTCTTATCCTTTAACAGGATCACCCAAATCCCTGGTAATTTTAGTGAATTTTTCTGACAAAAGTTACATTACTTCCGAGCCTAAAACCGCTTTCACCAATTTATTGAACCAACAGGGATATAGTGCAAATGGAGGAACAGGTTCAGCGCGTGATTATTTCAGGGATGCTTCGAACGGAGTTTTCAACCCTCAATTCGACGTTGTAGGACCTTATGTATTGCCAAATGGTATGGCATTTTATGGCGAAAATGTTTCGGATAATGATAAGAATCCGCGACAAATGGTAATTGATGCCTGTACTTTAGCTGATGCCGATGGTGTGGATTTTACTCAGTACGATACCGATAACAATGGATATGTAGATAATATTTTTATTTATTATGCCGGTAATAATGAAGCCGAAGGTGCATCTGCCAATACAATATGGCCGCATAGATGGGGACTTGCAAATAATAGTACGAAATTTGATGGAAAGATAATTCAGGGTTATGCCTGTACATCCGAATTACGAGGGTCATCAGGCACAAATATGTGTGGTATTGGCACTTTTGCTCACGAATTTGGACATGTATTAGGACTAGTTGATTATTATCCTACAAATAATGGTACTCATCACACTCTTTCATATTGGCATATAATGGATGCCGGAGCTTATTTGAATTTGGGACGAACACCACCAACTTATTCAGCTTTCGATCGTTTTTTTCTCAACTGGTTAAATCCTACTGAACTTAAATCACCTCAACTGGTGACATTAGGTTCACTTACATCAACAAACAAAGCGTACATTATTTCTCAAAATGGAAATCACAATTTAAATGGGGCTAATCCAAGCCCCACGGAGTTTTTCACCCTGGAAAACAGACAAAAAACAGGTTGGGACTTATATTTACCCGGAAGCGGTTTGATGATTACGCGCATTAATTACAAACCAAGTACATGGTACGAAAACGGTCCGAACAACGATGCCACTGCAATGGGAGTTGATATTATTGAAGCAGATGGTTCATCATCGGCAAATACCCTTAGCGGTGATTTGTTTCCGGGACCAACTAATGTAAGCACATACTCACCTGTTTTGCGAAATGGCATTAACATTAATAAGCCTTTAACCTATATTAAAAGTGATGCAGGTGTCATTTCATTTCGTTTTATGGGCGGAGGTGGCTCAATTCCATCAATTTCAACAAAAAATATTATCAATAATTTCACAACAGTTCATGGAACGCCTTCTGCTGTTCAAACTTTACTTGTTAGTGGAAAAAGCTTAGTTAGTGATTTGAAAATTTCTTTTAATCTTCAAACCCATTTCGAAATAAAAAAATCAACCGATCCTGAGAATGCCTGGTCTAAATTATTGATTTTAAAACCTAATGCTGATTCAACGGTAACCGAGACTAATTTACAAATCAGGTACAATCCCACTGAACCATCTTACACTAATTTTCATTCCGAAATATTAACACTCGAATCGACTAATGCCGAAAAGATCTCAATGAGTTTTACAGGTGTTTCTACTCGTCCGGTTTATGTGGTATCGCCTGTAGCATCTGAAGCTTCCGAAGTTACCATGGGTAGTTTTATTGCAAACTGGAACAGTGTTTATGATGCAAGCGGTTATTATTTAACAGTTTACAGTACAGCAAATGAAGCTTCAGAAATTTCTCAGGGTTTCGACAATGGATTAACTGCACCTTCGGATTGGACAATTTTGGCAAGTGGAGTTTCTTCTTCGGCTGAATATAGTGGCAAATCAATTCCTGCAATTCAGTTTAAAAACAACGGTGATTATATACTAACTGAAGAATATCTGATGCCACCGACTTCCATTTCTGTTTTTCTGAAGTCTCTTACAGGAAGCAATGGTTATTTACTGGTTGAAGCTTGGGATGGCAGCAGTTGGACTAAACTCGATAGCATTCCTGTCACAAATTCTTTATCCCAAACCAGAAATTTTACACTTGATTCACAAAAAGATTACAGACGTTTCAGGTTTACTTATTTGAAAGGGAACGGATATTTAAATGTGGATGATATAACTGCTTTTTTTGCTCAAAAAAGCGAGATAATTGTTGATAATGAATGGAAAACTGAATTAAACGATACCCTGATTAATTTAGTGAACGACAAAAACTACTTTTATAAAGTAAAAGCAAGCGATAAAACATTAAATTTCAACAATACGATTAAGTATGAAAATATTACTGAATTTTCCAATGTCATTCCGGTGAAAACACTGAAAGATATTGATGCAAAATTGCTTTTGTCGGTTGTTGAACCAGATGGAGTCGTAAAAGTATTTATTCCTAATACCGATTTTCCAATATATGTTTATAATTCTATTGGTCAGAAGGTAAAAGAAATTAATCCTGAGTCGTATATTGTTAGAATATCTGATTTGCCTCGAAATCAGTTTTATGTATTACAATTCGGAAAACGAAGAATAAAAATTGTATTATAACAATAATTTTTTGAAGAAACTTTCCGCCAGTCGATTGACGGAAAGTTTTTTTATGACCCCTAGCCCCAACCGTCTTCGTCGGGATAAATTGCGGGGAATAAGAAAATGAGTTATTAAGAATCCCGAAAGCTTTCGGGAGAAATTAAGAAATTCATAACAATACATGCAGAAATAAACGAATAGCGACCCATGGGGAATAAAAGGGGGTTGTAAAATAGTCAAAATAGTGGGCAGTAAAATAATCATTAGTCAATTGTAAATTAGTGGTTAATAAATTCGTAAATTGTAACCCCGATAGTTATAGGGACAAATAATAAATAAAAAAATATGTTTTCAGTTGATGGAATAACTGTTGAATTTAGCGGAAAAACCCTTTTCCAGGACGTTTCTTTTGCAATTAATGAAAAAGACCGGATAGCCCTGATGGGCAAGAATGGAGCCGGTAAATCTACTCTTTTAAAAATATTGGCAGGTTTGCGTCAGCCAACACGTGGTACATTATCATTTCCAAAAGAGATGGTCATTGCCTATTTGCCACAACATTTGCTTACAGAAGATAGCCGGACAGTTTTTGAAGAAACATCGCAGGCTTTTTCAGCAATTTCGGAAATGGAAAGTCTGATTGCATCTTTAAATGAAGAGCTGACCATACGTACCGACTATGAATCGGACAGCTACATGGAATTGATTGAGAAAGTATCTGCTTTAAGTGAACAATTTTATAGCATTGAAGAAATAAATTACGATGCTGATATTGAAAAAACATTACTTGGACTGGGATTTTCGCGCGATGATTTTTCGCGAAATACTTCCGAATTCAGTGGTGGATGGCGCATGCGTATCGAGTTAGCAAAAATCCTCCTTCGTCGTCCGGATATTATTTTACTGGATGAGCCAACCAATCACCTGGATATTGATTCAATACAATGGCTCGAAAATTTCCTGATTGATTCAGCCAAAGCAGTAGTTATTATTTCGCACGACAGGGCATTTGTGGATAGAATTACCACACGTACCATCGAAGTTACCATGGGCAGAATATATGACTACAAAGCTAAATATTCTCACTATTTGCAATTGAGGAAGGAACGCCGCGAACAACAACAAAAACAATACGACGAACAGCAAAAAATGATTGCTGAAACTACTGAATTTATTGAGCGCTTCAAGGGTACTTATTCGAAAACCCTTCAGGTACAATCACGTGTAAAAATGCTGGAGAAAATTGTTCCGGTCGAGGTCGATGATGTTGATTCATCAAGGTTACGCCTCAGGTTTCCACCTTCGCCCCGTTCGGGAAATTATCCGGTTTCGGCTGATATGGTAGGTAAAAGTTACAGCAGTAAAAGAATTTTTGACAATGCTTCTTTTATGATCGAACGTGGCGAAAAAATTGCGTTTGTCGGGAAAAACGGGGAAGGGAAATCAACGCTCGTTAAATGTATCATGGCCGAAATTGAACACGATGGCAAACTTACGCTCGGACACAATGTAAAAATAGGTTACTTTGCCCAAAATCAGGCATCCATGCTCGACGAAGACCTTACAGTATACCAAACCATAGACGATATAGCCGTTGGAGATATACGCACTAAAATCAAGGATTTATTGGGTGCTTTTATGTTTGGGGGTGAAGAGTCTTTCAAAAAAGTAAAAGTCCTTTCGGGAGGTGAACGCACCCGGCTTGCTTTGCTCAAATTACTGCTCGAGCCGGTGAATTTACTGATTTTGGATGAACCTACTAATCACCTCGATATGCGTACGAAAGATATTCTGAAGCAAGCCCTGATTGATTTTGACGGAACTCTGATTGTTGTTTCACACGATCGTGATTTCCTGGATGGGTTGGTATCAAAAGTTTTTGAATTCGGCAATCAACGCGTTATTGAACATCACGAAGATATCTACGGTTTCTTAGCCAAAAAGAAAATAGAGAATTTAAAAGAAATTGAAAGAAAATAAGATTCGATAGGGTGGGAGCATGATTAAAAACTTTTCCAAATTTTAAAAACTTTGGATACGTGCTCTGTTAATTGTGTTTTGGCGGTTGTTTTGTAATGCGTCAAACCGCTTCAGGCGGTTGAACGCTTTTCCCGGATGCCGAACGAACGCTATTTGCGATCTGTCGGATAAATCTTAATTTGGATGTTTTGCACTTAACACAACACTGGTTTTTGAAGAATATTCTACTATTCCATCATATCATTTGCTGTTAAAGGAGCATATGGCCCTTCTTTTACCTCAAAAATGACTGACCCCGGCTCTAATACTTCAATCGAATGCCATTGACAGGAAGGGATATTGATTCCATAATTTCCTTTCAGTGGGTTCAGATAATAAGTTTCTGTTAATTGTTTATCGTTATTGTAAAAGAAAACATTTATTTCTCCCCGCAGCAATACATAAGTTTCATCAGTCTGGTTATGTCTGTGAATTGGTAGATTAGTGCCCGGTTCAAGTGCATTCAGTAGTCGTTGAACAGAATCATTTTCCGATTTATGAAAATTATAATTTTTTCTTAAACGTGGATTTTCACGAGCCTCTTCAGTTATGCTGTTTAATAATTCGTCGTTGATAATCATGTTTTTTATTTAAATGCTATAGGTTCACTATTCAGTTATCATGTTTTTATAAGTCGAAATCCCTGTTCTTTGTCTACATCTTTCCTGCTATCCCCGCTTCCTTCACCTTATATAAATTATAATCGGAAAGTTTTATTATTATACAAAATTACTACAAATTGATATAATTCTTACAATTTATTTTATAAAAAGTTGATTATTTTAAAAAATACTTTTATTTATCATTTAAGTAGGGTGCTTTGCTTCGAAAATGTATCAAGTTTGTTACCTTTTTATCCTGCTCCGGATATGTATTCCAGCTTTCCAGCTTGTTTTTCAACGAATAGAGTTTGTTTGATATAAGAAATTATTTTTCTCAAGAACAAAGAACAAAGAACAAAGAACAAAGAGCAAAGAAAAATACTAACCTTTTCTTCTTATTCTGATTTGTATACCATTTTTCAATGGTTTTTCGGTAAATAATATTAAATAACCTCCACCACCTGCTCCACTCACTTTCCAGCCCAATACATCATTTCTGTAAAGTTCAATCTGATTGAGAATTTCTTCGTTTACCATGTTAGGAAACATGCTGATTTGAGCATGAAAGCCTGCAGTTATGGCTTTACCGGTGGCTTCTGCATCCATTTTTAAAATGGCGTTCCAGCATTCTTCGGAAGCTACACTCAAATTTTTAGCTTTTACTTCATCAATCTGAGTATTGGCAAGCACATCATACGATTCTAACCGGGGATAAAGTGGTATCATCCAGATGTGTTTCTCAATCCAACTTAATATTTCATTTTCATCAATTTGTTCTATTTCTGTTGGCCAGTAACAATTATTATAAAAATACCTGTTCAGTCCGGGCATGGTTATTCCCAAAGAATCCTGCGATCCGCTAACGTATTTTGTTCCCGGTGGATTTTCGAAGCAAAACAATGTTTTTGCCAATTTCTCTTTATCGCCATCGGGTATATCTACATTCCACAATTCAATGGCTTTTTTTCGACTGCTGGTCGACATGCCACTGCGATCATTAAACTCATAATCGGGCTCAACACAAATAGTTAACACACACCCACTTGCAAATTTGCTTACATAAGGTTGATCCAACCAACCACCACATAAATCTATTCGATAAGGCATTCGGCATTCCTGACGCAGTGAAGTAGTAGAACGTGCAGGCAAGTTTCCGTGTGGAACTCGCTGACTTACAACATATTCTATACCAAATTCTTTACATAATTTTTCTTTAGCCGGAGTATGTCCATCGGCGTTAACAAAGAAAATATCAGGTTGAAGTTTTTTTATTTCATCTAAAAAATCAAGCAATCCGCTTCCACTGTTTATCCACGCATTTTTCACTACTTTTAAAGCCTTAACCATATACAGTCGTTCCGAATCGCTGTTTATTGTTTTTCGGGCTTTCAATTCGTTAATTGTTTTATCCGAACCAATCCCAACATATAAATCACCTTTACTTGCTGCCTCCTCGAAAAATGCCACATGACCACTGTGAAGCATATCATAACAACCGCTTACAAAAACTTTTTTTGCCATTCTCTATTTTATTTCGTGTTTCGCGTTTCGCTTTTCTTAATTTCTCCTGAAAACCCCCGAAGTCTCTGGAAGGGTTCCATAATTCCTAAATTATTCAATTTCTTATATCTTATTTACTTATTTTCTTATTTTCTTATCTTTCTTCTACCAACCACCAACTACCAACTATCAACTAATGCAAATGATAAATTCTTCTTTTTAAAACTACATATACTATCGATAGAATAGTTACAACTGTAATCAGATATAGGTAACTATAATTTTCGAATAACAATAAACCTCCAAAAATTACAAGCTGCAGCAAAGCATAAACAGACGAAACTACCAAATGAGGAATTTTCTTTTCGTTTGCCAGCAACTGAAACAAATGTTTGCGATGCGGTTCTAATATATTTTCTTTCAGCAAAATGCGATGAATAATAGTAAGTACCGAATCAACACCATAAACAGCAATTAAAACTATGTAGCTTAAATCAAGTTTTTTAAAAATCAATAAACCCATCAAAAACAAAATAATAAAGGCAATGCTAACTGATCCCACATCACCTGCAAAACATCGGGCTTTTTTTCTGAAATTAAAGAAATTAAATACAAGCAACGAAAGAATAGAAATATAAATCAATTGCATGTTTACAAATTCAAATTTATAAAAATTGATGTACCACAAAGCACCCATAACTGACAAACTGTAAGCACCTGTAATACCGTTAATGCCATCCATAAAATTAAATGCATTCAATATACCTACACTAACAATCAATGCAATGAAAATCGTGTACCAGGGCAATGAAAATAAATCAATCTGATAAAACAAAAACAGAATTCCCGCCAATTGAATGATCAAACGCAACTTAGGAGATATTTGCTTGATATCATCAGCAAAACTGATCATGGAAATCAATGTTAAACCAAAGAAAAACCACGGATATTGGAACCTGCTGATAGCAAAAAAAAATAGCATACCAATATAAAATAGTATTCCTCCGCCACGCAGCGTTTTCAGTGAATGCGAACTGCGTTCATTGGGTTTGTCCACTATATTAAACCGGTCGGCAACCTGGAAATATGCAAGTTGAGCTACAACTAAAACTATTAAAAGTATAATATAAATCATGATTTAAAACTCTTTATTGTATTGATTAAACCTTCTTCAGCACTGAATGGCATTTTTTTTATGCCCAGTGCTTCCTTGAGTTTCTTATTCGAAACCACATAATTCTCTGTGAGTTTTCTGAGTCTTTCCCGGTTGAGCGGTAAATGCAACTTTGTTCCAATGGCTGAAATAAAACGAATAAATGTTGGATTTATTTTCCAAATACGAACGGGTTTATTCAATGTTTTACATATTAACGCGATGATTTCATTGGTTGAAATTGTTTCATCATCCCCTACATTATAAATGCCACTTTCAACATCATTTTTAATCAGTGCCGAAATGATAAAACTCAGATTGTCGATGCCGGTAAATGAACGATGATTATCAAATGCCCCCAGAGGCCAGGGGATGCCCGATTTCACTACTTTAAACAATAAATTCAGGTTGCCCTTGTTTCCGGGTCCGTGAATCATACAGGGACGAAGGATATAAGTTTTTTTAGTCGGTAGTGGGTAGTTATTAGTAGGTAGTGGGTTGTGCGTAGTTGGTAGTTTGGAGTTTGACTGTTTTGATAAAATATAATTTTCGGCAGCTATCTTACTTTCGCCATACGGACCCACCGGAGCCGGAATCACATCTTCAGTCAATACATCGCCAACCACCTGATCGGCAGCCGCTTTTACTGAGCTAAAAAAAATGAATTTAGTTGCTTCAGAGGTCAGGTACCATTCATAAATTTTTTTTGTCAAACCCTTATTAACATCAAAGTATTCGTGCGCATTTTTCCATTCTTTGGTTTCGTGTGCTTTTCCTGCCAAATGAATAATTACATCTACTCCAAACCATAAATGCTATGGTTTACTTTCAATGCTTTTACAAGGTTTGAACCTACGAAGCCATGTATGCCGGTGATAAGTATTTTCATTTCAGTTTTTCATTTTTTTTATAGAACTCAATTCCCCTCTCTGTAAGTATGAATTTTTGTGAAGGGTGATTCGGGATGTCAGCTATGAGATATTTTATTAATTCATCTTCAAAAAGTCTTTTTATAGTTCGGCTTAAATGGCCTGAAACTTTCAACTGACCCATTTTTTCGGCTAACTCTTTTTTGGATAAAGGATTTATAAACAAATAACTCAACACTTGCATATAGGCTTTACCGGTTTTAGGGTTGTACCCTAAGTCGTACCCTAACTCGTGCCCTGACTCGTGCCCTAAATCAATTGCTTCACTTTCTTCGTATTGAATAGTTATCTTAAAAACATCGCCTTCATCAATCAGAGGATAAGCATCTTTTACATACAACGGACAGTATTTAAACATTTTACGCACACCCGAACCCAGTTCTTCGACCCAGCCCAATTGCTTGAAAAAGTTTGCCAACGTGGGATTTTTGGGATGTGGTTCCAGGTTATGAAGCTGTATTAAACCTTGCTTATAGGGTCGGTTCCAGTTTTCGGTCACCACTGTGTCTTTAAATACGGTAAGCGTTGCCGGAAATGCGTTTGAAAACTCCCGATGTACTAAAATATTGGCAACAACTTCTCTGAAAATTAATTCACGAATACTAATGCGTTGATTACCTTCCAGATAAAACCTATCGGGGAGATGCTTACGTATAAAAGCTAACAGACGCGAATAGGATTCAATTAAATTGCAACGAATATCATCCCTATCGTCGTAACGCTCAACATCAACCTTTCGGCAAAGGGCATCTGTTTTGTAATGCGGCAAAACCGACGCTAAGGTATTTTCTTTGCCAAACAATAATGCTGCTGCCAATGTATAACCTTCGCGCCCTGTTTGTTGATCTTTTAGGTATAAACGAGCCGATTTTAATATTTCATCATTCGTCATATTTATCCACGGATGATCGGAGCGGGTTAAGCGAACCAAATTACGAACCAAATCGAAGTGTGACAATTCAAAATCGTTTATATCCAAATAGGGGAAAACCCGATTTTCGGTATAGCCTGTCTGTTTGCGGAGGTATAAATTTGCAATAAGCTGCTGATTAATCAATTTAAAATCTCCATCTTCGTTTCTGAGGTAGATAGAACCTTTATAAGTATGCACCTGAGAACTTTCGGGTACATAAATGTAGATGATTTTTTTATTTTTAATTGTTACAACATCGGAGGAAAGAAAAAATCCGGGCGAAATGAGTTGCGGATTATTCATATCCCGAGCCAATACATCGAGTTGCTGTTGGATAAAAGCTTCGCTTACACCTTTTACAACACCTGCATTATTAACTCCCAACAAAATATGACCACCATTCCGATTCAAAAAAGCACAAATAGTTTCGAAAACACTACGCGATAAACTATCGTAGGATTCTTTAAACTCTACTTCGAGGCCTTCGCCCTGCGAAATAAGTGTGTGCATATAGTTAGCGGCTTCTGTCATAAATACGTTTAAATCTACTTTCAACTAACTCTCATCCAAACCATAAATGCTATGGTTTACTTTCAATGCTTTTACAAGGTTTGAACCTACGAAGCCATGTATGCCGGTGATAAGTATTTTCATTTACTGAATGTATATTTCAAACGATAATCTTTTTAATTTTTAGCAAAACGAAAAATGTTATTTACACAAAAACAAACAGAAAATCAGAAAATTTTTATTTCTTCAATAAGAGTTGTTTTTTTTAGTTCGGATAAGTAAATTATCTACTACCTTATACGAAAATAGTATATTTTATAACTGCTTATCCCCTTTAGTAAAAGTTAATAATTTGTCAGTTTTCGTTTAGATGCTGACTTCTGATCGAGAAATGTAATTTAAGAGATTAAACCACAAGAGACACAATAGAAATATAAAAAGATAAAAAAGAGCACAATAGACAAATACCTTTCGGTATTTTAAGAACTAATGCTTGAAACATTGTTAAGACTATCTGATTTACTCTGAACTATTGAGTCCATCAAAGAATCCGATTTTTCGGATTGTAGTTTATTTTACTTCAACTTGACCGAAAGGGATAAGCAGTATTTTATATTATCATCATCAAAACAAAAAATGCAATAATTAATGAATACGCTGGCATTCTGTTGACTGTACTTTTCCATTGAATCAATTTTCTTTCTGTTTTACGTTCCATAAAGTGTTAGTTGAATACATTTATTGGAACACAATCTATAATAAATCCATTGAAAGAAAATCGCGCAAATATATATGTTGTATGCCATTCCGTGTATTTCCCTTGAATTCGTCCATCGAAACCACAATTTTAGGATAATTATCTTCAATTTGCTCTAAAATTCCAAATTCGCGATCGACAGTAGTTTGTTCAGCAAGTAAATAGCAAGCTTGAATATAAATTGTTTCACCTTTTCGTGTACCAACAAAATCTACCTCTTTTTGTCCCAACTGGCCTGTTTTAAGTTCATAATCATTATATAATAAATGATTGTAAACCACATTTTCAATTATTTTACCAATATCCACCTGTTTATATTCAAATACAGCATTTCGCAAACCGGTATCCCCGAAAAAAAACTTTTCTCCAATCTCAAATATCTTTTTACCAATTATGTCCATACGCTTTATTTTATGAATTAAAAACGCATTATTAAGGTGATTGAGATAAGCAATAATCTGTGATGTTGAGATATTGGTTTGTTGTGATTTTAAATAATCTCTGATTTTTCGGGCTGAAAAAAGCTGACCCGTATTATCGGCCAAAAAAAGTACCAGGTTTTCAAGAAAAGCACTGTTGCGCACTTCATTTCGCATAATCGCATCACGATAGATGATTGTATTATAAACTCCTTTCAGATAATCATAAACAATTTCATCTTCCAACTCCAAATGTTTCAAAAAAGGTAATCCACCAAATTTGAGGTACAGATTTAATGAAGTATTTGAATTTTCTAATTGATGAAATTCAAGAAATTCAATATATGAAAGGCTATAAACAGGTATTTCTATATAACGACCACTCAAATGTGTTGAAAGATCACCCGATAACATTTTAGCATTACTTCCGGTACAATAAAGATCGTATATTGGATCAAGTAACAGACTCCTCAATGCTTTTTCGAATTCTTCAATTTCTTGTATTTCATCTATAAAAACATAATTCTTAAATTGCTTTTTTGTATTCAATAGAATATATTCATTCAAATCAGCAGCAGTTTTAATCCATTCAAATTTCAAATCCTCCTTATTAATGTATAAGATATTGGCTGTCTTATCTTCAAGTTCAATTTGTTGAATTGTTTGCCTGAGTATATAACTTTTACCTACACGACGCTGTCCTGTTAAAACCTTAATAATTGGTTTTCCGATAAAAGATTGTATTTTTAATTTATATTTTTGCCTGATAATTATCTCTTCCATATTTTGATCGAATTTGTAAACTATAAAAGCATACAAAATTACAAATATATTTTATACAAACTACAAATTTAAAAAATAAAACATATTTGAATGATATAAACTACAAAACAAAATACATATTTGTAAAAAATTTTTCAAAGTTATTAAGATGTTCAATTTTTTCCACTGATTTAATTCACTTTCTATTTTACGTTACATAAAGTGTATGTTGAATACATTTATTGGTTCTTAAAAACGTAAATAATAAACAATATTCGGAACATACTCAATAAATTTGAAAAAAATTATTTGCCAATAACCACTAATACTTAATTAAAATAATACCAAGGAATATATTATTTTAAAATTCCGGCTTCAATGCTTTTACAAGGATTGTACCTACAAAGCCGTGAATGCAAGTGATAAGTAGTACATGTTATGCTGAATTATTTTTTGATAAAATGGTTGATGGTATAAAAAGAATAAATTGTGACACAATTACAATATGCAAAAACAAGCATAAAGCGGAACACTTTTTATTCCATTTTCAAATCCAAAATTCTTAGTCGAAATTCTTATTGAATACGACGGGTTATATGTAGAAACATATTGTCGTAAACTTTTGGATCGTACATTTTCAGATGATTTAACTTCAATTGGAATACACTCTCCTTTTTTTGTTTGAATCACAAAATCCACTTCCGCTTTTCCTTCCGACTCCCAGTAATTGCAATTTAAACCATTCCTCAACAGTGTATTGGCTACATAATTCTCAACTAATGCACCTTTGAAGAAGTTCAATTGTTCGTTGTCGGCTATTATTACCTGTGCAGCAATCCCCAATTTTGAAGAAAGTAAACCTACATCACCGATATAAATTTTAAAAAAAGTGGGCTCAACAAAAGCCGAAAGCGGATAAAGACCTTGATGTATTCGTACACATTTACTTACAATGCCCGACGCACACAACCAATCAATGGCTGTTTCGTATTGATAACTTCGCGCACCTGATTTGATTTGTTTGTACTGAAATTTTTTATTCTCTTTGGCCAATTGTGACGGAATGGAATGATATGCGGCCATTATTTTCACCGTATCGATGGGTTGGGAGTATTTTGCCATATCGGCTATATAAGCATCAATAATGCCTCGCTGTGTGGTAGCTACTTCGTCGAAACTACTTGTATTCAAATAGGTATTTATAACTTGAGGCATACCTCCTATACTTAAATACAACCTGAACTGTGCCAAAAAATGCTCATGAAGCGAACAACCACTATTTGCATTATAACAATCCCTGATTATTTTTGTAGCATCTTTGCCCGATACAGCCCACAAAAACTCTTCAAAATCAAATGGATAAAGCATTTTAATGCTTACTTTACCTACAGGAAACGAATATTGCTCGCGATGCAATGCCACACCCAACAAACTACCTGCCGCTATAATATGAAAAGCGGGACTTTCCTCACAAAAATACTTCAGGGATGTAAGCGCACGTTCACACGCTTGTATTTCGTCGAAAAAAAGTAATGTGGTGTGCTCATTTATTTTAACACCCATCATCACCGACAATTCTAATAAAATGCGTGACGGCGACAAATCGTTCTCAAAAACAGCTTGAAGCCTACTATTGGCTTCGAAGTTTAAATACACAAAATTGCTATAATGCTCATCAGCAAACTTTTTAACAATATAGGTTTTCCCAACTTGCCTTGCTCCATGCAATACTAATGGCTGGCGCGATGTGGAGTTTTTCCATAAAATCAGATCTTGTTCAATCTTACGTTCCATAAAGTGTATTCTTGGCTACATTATTCGTTCCTAAAAATGCAAATATAATACATATTTAGGAATACGAAAAATAAAATATGGAAAAAGAAATAATCAAGCGACTTATTGCCGGTGCTACAAATATTACTGAGCGCTGCCTTAATATGTTCATATATTCTCAATATCTATTTTTTTTATTCTCATTTCCAAAAATTTATCCAACACACAGGCATAATAAAATGGAAGGTTATAGAGTGTAAATGATTTGCCTTCGGGTAAATTAATTGTATCCACGGTTA
>JFJP01040110.1_pt1 | contig 31991 bp, 15 predicted proteins | sample 431651 | NCBI WGS metagenome assembly JFJP01 (sample SAMN02602958, study PRJNA72255) | Microbial mat metagenome, whole genome shotgun sequencing project. | biome: fresh water; feature: sink hole; material: water; isolation source: purple microbial (photo- and chemosynthetic) mats found in... | reverse complement strand
TTGTGCGTATCCAGTTTTGTTCAACTCTTTTTGCTGCAAGACAATTGATACTCCATAGACACATTTGTGTGAATGCTAATGTAGTCAATCTCCCCGGGTTCGGAGTGTGTAATGGCGATATTATCTCGATTTCGCCGCGTACTTTGGATTTTGTCAAATCTAATATACAAAAGAAACAGTATACTACTCGAATACGACGTCTTCGCCAAGACTCTCCACCTCATCATTTGGAGGTCAACTATAAAACACTCAATGCCGTGTTGTTATACGAACCTTCCCAGATACATTTTCCATATCAGATTGAGTTAGATCTGCTTGTTTAAGAAGCGATCCAAGGCGCCCGTAGTCCGGGAAGGGCGGCTCTTTGTGTGTGGACACCAGGCTCTGAGGCGTACGGCTCTATGTCCCGACGCTAGCTGGACCTAGGCCTTGCTGCCTTTGTCGGACACCCGACACGGGGAGTCAACGACACGGTCAACTCCAAATAGGCTTGGCTAACCAGACGAAAGGCAACCACAAAGGCAAATAGCTCTAAAGCTTGACCAGGTCCGATTCAACTGACTGACGGACACCAAAGCCGTATCTAGCGGTGGTGTGCTGACGCACCCCTCCTGTGTAGGACGGTTATTTACGCCCCAGTGAAAGGAGCTACCGTAAGGCGCCGGCCTTGGGTCGGGGCTGGTGAGGCGCGTAGGCGCTTGGAGCGTGGATCGGTGAGTTAGGCCCTTAGGATTCCAGAGGGGCTGAAAGAGCCTTCAGGGCGCGGCCGGGCCCGCGGGGCGCGCTGCGGGTGGACCAGTGTCCGCTTACCACCGTAGAGGGCGTCAAAGGGTCCGAAGCCGGATAAGGTAGCAGCCTGGGGCCTAACGTAGTCGGTGTTTGTGTAAACCAAGGGCCGCCGTAAGTTAGGCGGGACGCGCCTCTATCGTTGCTCAGACAATACTCGCTTCGCGATATCTTCGCTTAGACGACGGTGTTTAGCGTCTTAGGAGCGAAGCCAAAGCAATCGCTCCGCCCAGGCGCTCCAAAGAGCTCGCTTTGCTCGCCTCACTAGGGTCCTTAGCACGCGGCTGACCCCGCCTCAAAGACGAAGGACGGTCCGTTAGAAGCCACAAGGGTCGCTCTACTGAGTGGAGCGTAGTAGTCCTCGTTCGAGCCTCGGACCCAGGCTCGCTTCGCTACAGCGAACACTCGTTTCATACCCTTATTCTCGCCCGAGAATCGATCCTATCGAGCTCGGGCGGCGGGCGGGGTCCGAAGGAGTGGGCGGAAGCTCCCTTGTCTTGCAGAGGAATTCCTTAGCTTGCTAGGCTGCTTCATATAGGCTGCTTGCTAGCAAAGCGTAGCTAGCGTCTGGACTTCAGTCACACCACCTTACGGACCCGGTTCGTTGCAAAACAAACGTGTTTACTTTGGCGTGGTGATGGATACGTAGCTATAGCGGCGTACATCCTCAAAACGCTAGTAGGACTATTATAGGACGCCATGCACGCACCAAAGTCATAACCGAGCAACGCTCGGGCCGGCGGCGCATGTCTCGCGGCGAAGCTCGACGTTTATAGTTGGGGGCGGCGGGCGGCGGTACGCTAACTGCATCCAGGAAGCTTGCACCGTCTTCTTCGCCTAACTTGTGGCAAAGCCTACTGTTTCGCTTCGACAAATGTGTGTGTCACCTGGGTCCTAAGTCAACATGACACCCGTGTGCCCCGACACCATTAGTGTGATGGCCTTTACAGCACTAGGTTCTAAGGACAGTTTGTGTTTGACCAAGTCGTATGAGGTAGAAGCACACCCTGTCTTTCTGACAATCTTTTGTAAAAGAAAAGCGCTCCATTAGTGGGTCCGGATGCCTTTCTGTCTTTCTTACTAGCTATATCTATTTGAGTGATTTGTTGCTTTCTATCCCCGTATTTACTGTGCTTCTGACAGTCCGAAGGAGCGGTCCGGGCGGCCGAGGAGCGAGCGGTTAGTCTATTTACGGTCTAGCTAGCGGACTCCACATGTGGCACTTGCTTTATTCGGAAGATCCGTCTGTCTCGCCTCCGGTGCTTTCTATCTTTATGGTGTTTTGTGCCGACGAGTGTGTCCGTTTGCAGGCACTATCGGTGGTCTGCCTAGCAAAGTGGTGCTCGTTTTAAATCGCTCAACAAACCCTTTCTAAAAGTGGACTGACAAAGTCCGGACCTCCGGAAGCGTCCGGTGCCTAGTGCTTTCGGAGCGTCGGTCCGAGTAGTCACCAGGACATGAAGTATCCGCTCGTCTGTCTTCAAAAGGAATGGCCGCTTCGGCTCCGCCGGACTCGGCGCGGAGCCTAGGCCTCTAGAGGTCGTCGGTTTGGTGGTTAGCCTCCAAAGTGCTATGCGTCTCGCTAACCGCGGACTTTTGGAGTCTTAGGCCTTATGACCGACGGCCGGCGGGAACTAAGAAAGGGGCCTGGCGGCTAAGGCGGAAACTGGAGTGCTCTACGGACGACTATGGACGAAAACCACGATCGTCCCTAAGACCTCATCTTGGCTTTACTACTGGATAGGACGACCAAAAGGCCAAGATCTGAGTCCGGTCTGTCTTTTTGCTTTCTAACTAAAAGCAACGGCGCCGCCCCGCGGCTCTTTTATATATATTATGAACCGGCCGTTGTTTTATTTCCGTTTTGGAAGCACGAAGGTGGTGTTGGTCTGTCCTCTTTCTTTTACTGTCGGGGGCAGAGCTCGAAGCGCACGTTAAGTGGTCCTCGTATCCTTCGTCGACCTATATTATTTATATAGGGACGACCGTAGTCTCCGCGGTTTGTGCCCTAGGTGCTGGCTAGGCTTGGGCTCTTTTGGGGCCGCGTGAGCCACAAGCCGCCTGGGCGCCGCTTATTACTCCGTACCGTTGCCCTATTTTGTGCTTCTGTGTCGCTGTTTGCAACGGTCATTGTCGCTAACGCTCCGCCGACTGGTGTGGGATTTCGACGACGGACCACGCGCTAAGTCCGGCGGACGACTGGCGGGCGGATGGGAAGTCCGTCTGGCTGGGCCGGACGTCCGAAGGAGCCGGCCCTTTTTTGGGTTGCCGGAGCGTCCGAGCAAAAGCACTACTGTCGTTCAACCAAAGGCTGCTTTTGAATAGGGTGGTGTACGTATCAAAAACCCGGCCGGTGCGTAGGCTCCGTGACTTACGCCTCTAGGACCTATGCGCAGGCTGTTGGTGGTCCATGTGTTCCGTACAAGCGTGTTACGGACCCTTTCCAAGTGTCCGGACACGTGCCCGCCGTACGGGCTTTTGGGTAGTATTGCGTACGAACCTTGTTTTCCGGTTCACTAGGATCTAAGCGAGTGAGGCCACGTATCCTCGCGAGATACGTGGCGAGCGACAGAGTAAAGCTTCGTCGGACTCAGTCGCGTTCACCAAGCTTTGTCACGCTCCTTCGGATAGTCCTCGCCTCCTCGCTCGGACCTTCCTTCAGAGTGCTACTTGTAGCGACGCGGCTCGTCGGCCCGGCGTTTCACATCGCTCCGAAGGAGCGGGCGGCGAAGCTATCGCTTCGCTTCGTCAGACTCTGTCGTGAAGCGAAGCTCGCAGCGCGTTGCTCGCTATCGCTCGCTCAGCGTCGCTGGCCATCGCTTCGCTCCTATTACGCTTCACTTCGTTCGCATCACAGGACTCGCCGCCCCGTTTGTCTTAGTCCGAGCGCTACTGCGAGAAGACAAGCGGGCGAGGACAGCATCGCGAGGAGCGAAGCCGCCTTCGGCCGGGACACCACTCGCAGGCTCGCACATTTATAGGGCCCGGGCGACGGTTCCTAAGACCACAAAGAAAGCAGCGACCGGTACGGTCGTCTATTTCGCTCGCTGTTTCGTGTAGACCGAGTGCTTACGTCACGACAGCGAGCGGACTAGGCCTCAAAGCACTAAACTACGACGACAGTCCAGACAAAGGCTTGCTCAGGAGCGGCCCTTCGTTGGGGACCGGCTTTAGTAGCCAAGCCACGAGGACGAGGGACGTATAGGTTTGCTCGATTGGGTCGTTGGACCTCTATAATAGGCCATTTGCTAATTGGCTAAGACAGGTCAGCAAAGCTACGATAGGTCGGCTACTAGGTCGTCTCGCTTCGATCGACCAACGTTTTAAGCACTGTGTCGGGTGGTGTCCGGTCGGCGGGTAGTCCGTTAGCAAAGCGTCCAACGACTGGTCAAGTATGGTCCCAACGCCAGCGGCCCGCGTGCCTTACGTGTGAGCGTAGCCGTCGACTGCGATATAGCTACCCTATATCTCCTCTAAACGTTGGGTCGGAGACTGGGAATATGGACGAAAACAACGGACCTATTATAGGTGACCACTTGAAAGTTCTAACTAGGAAGGCTTTGGCCGGCTAGGCGACAGGCCGCCCTTACGTCGGAAGCTATACAGAGTGCGCGCCAAGCCCGGCTTTCAGCTGTCGCTAACTACGCGCTTGATTGTCGTCCACTGTCTCCGAAGGCCAAAAAAACTCGTCCGTTCCGGACGAGCGACAGACCGTAAAGACCAACGGCGGCTTTGTGTCACCTCAACTGTAGCCGGTCCGTAATAGAGGACTTCGCGCCATCCAGCCTTAGGCGACCGTCCTTGATACAGATCGTCAAGCTCGTCCTTCCCCGCCGCCAGCACCGGTTCAACGAAGGCTGTCACTGTTAGGTTGGTTGTTGGTGCTTGGGAGTCGTACAGTCCACCGAGCTTCGAAAACTGGACTTATTAGCTAGTCGAACGGTGGTTGGAAGGACTGGCGAGCACGAGTGGTCTTGAACAGTGTCGCAGTGAGCTACGACAACTGTTTTCTATTTGACAAGCTGTGGTTTTTTTCCTCCATCGCCTTTGATGATTGGGTGGCGGACACGTGGCCTGCCTTTACGCACTATACACCACAAACACGGGCAAGGCGCCCTTTTGTAGCTAGCGGCCCTCAGGACCGGTCTGTCAACAGTCTAGGGTTCCAAAGAACCCGAGATCTGCCGGCTAAAACACTGTTTCACTGACTAAGTATAGACGCATATAGTCTACTTGCAGTCCTAACGACAGTCCTACGCCACTGGTGTGCTTCTCCAAGTCGTACAAGTAGGCTATCTACTGGACATCTAGGACGACCGCACTGTCGGACTCACTACTAGCGGCCCTTTATAGGTCCTGGCGTAACAAATATGAGTGCTCAGTGGACAAAACGCCAGTCCCGACTAGCGTCCGCCATAGGACAGATACGGTCGTTCGGAAACAGGCAAGTGTGTCTGACGGCAAAACAACACTTGCGGTCGTAGGACGCTCGCTATTTGCTCCCCTAGAATAAGGCTAAGGCAGACGCGCTGCCCGACTGAGGCTCGGACGACCTTGACCGTTTAAATACAGTCCTACGAGAAGTCGGAGGCTGCCCGCGCAGCCAAAACTACGTAGGACCTCTAACTACGCGGGAGAATGGTTCGAGTCTGGTCTACGAAAATCCTAAGTTTCAAAATCGTTTCGGACATATCATATATAGACTTAGACTGTTTGGTCATACCTTAGGTATTATAGTGCTCCCTGTATAGTCCGGATCGGACGAGTATACGTCCTATTAGGCTTACTGCTTAGGCCGCCTTGCTTTGGACAAGCGTTTGCGTTAGTGCTTACAAGTCCAGACAGGCTGTTCCCGTGGTGTCTGGACTTGTAAGCACTAACGCCCCTTTATAGCGAAGTAAGACCGGAGGTTTGTACGAAGATCCGCTAGCTCGCAAGGTCTAAACTAGTGAGCTCTTTGTGCTAGCATGCCAAACACCCTAGCGAAAGCGTAGGAGGACGGGCGCCCCGCCTACTAGGCAGACGCGTTAGGGCCTAAGCTCAATTGGCCGGATTATATAGGGTCCGGGTCTGCGTATCGCGGTGGACTAGTACACAGACCGGTCTTTGTCGTCGGCCGCCTGAAAGCAGGGGGGAGGTTGGTGGACGACCGGACCAAGAAAGGCTAGCCTTTCTTGGTCCGGTCGACAAAGGAGGATATCATCGCCTACATAAGACACGCCACTAAGACCTCTACGTTTTCGGTCGCCTTGGGGCCGAATACCAAAAGGAAGGCACGCCGCGCGGCAGTCCTCGCGTGCGCTCGGACCCTATGTTTACTTTTCTTTACAAGGCGTACTAAGTCTCGGACAATTACGGACAGTCGACCCTCTGTAGTCGCTTGTGGTTACGGATCAGACCGACCACCCTATATAATCCGCCGAATTTCGCCTTCAGATTCCTACTTTGTGTTTTTTGCCACTCAGCAGCGACCGCCGTACGCAGGCTTTTAGCTGCGTAGCGACTAAGCTTTTGTCGAGCAAAGCCAAACACAAGGTGATTTTGTCTAGTAGCGACCGCTCCTTCGGAGGCCTAGTACAACATCGCGGCGCGTCGTCCGTCGGCTAGGTGTCGCAAGGCTTAGTAGGCGCCTTGCTAAGTCCCGGCTTTGCTTGTAAAGTCCGTGTACGTTGTTGAGGACTATAATAGGTCCGAAGGAGCCGGCGACTGTTGGTTCGGCCCGGGACAGTGCTTGGGTCTAAGAGCGGGCCGAGCAAAGCGATACACCGGTTCGTCATAGAGCTTGACGTACGGAAGAGGTTAGCACTACGCTACTCCGTCCGACAACGGAAAACCGTCTTACCGGTTCATCAGACTGTCCTCGCTATCGCTGGGACCGTAGTAGTATCCGGTCGCGGCCCTGACCAAAGCGTCCATACGGGCATAATAGACGAAGGTCGGACTCTAAGACACTCACGCACGATCGCTTCTTGTTTAAAGGACACTACTGGGATAAGTTTCCACGGTCCAGGCGTTGCTCGTCGGACGGTCCAAGCTATGCGAGGAAAGTCCGAACGAGAGTAGGGCTAAGCTAGTTGGGGGCGAGCGACGCTGGTGAGGCACGAGGACTAAAGGCACTTTGCAACGACCCCGTTTATCACGCTTTACTGACCCTCGCTAACGCTCTTTGTCCGAGCGGGGGGCAAGTCGCGCCAAACACAACCCAGGCTACAGTGTACTAGCGGTCTAGTACACTGTAGCCCGGGCGGGGTGGTGTCTTAAAACCTCAACCAAGTGTTTCGGCAGTTCCGACTAACGCCTTTTTTGCTTTACGGATACGGCGACCCGGTTTTGGTGACGTACGACAGTCTTTCGCTACTAAGGCGAAGGTCCGAGTCCGACCACCAGTCTCCCTCTATAAATCAAGGACCGTAACCCGCCGGTCGGAACTAAGCTTCTAGTAGGGAGGGCGGCGAGCGATACGGTCCGTACCTAAGGGCGGTAACGTATACGGCGGCTTGCTTGCTGTCGTCAAGGACAGGCTACTATACAGTCATAATAGCTCGGACCGACAAACCTATCCGAACCAGCGGCCTATACGGCCTAACTAAGTGCCTCGGAGACCTGGTGTCGTCGCTATACCACCACAAAGTGGTATACGGTCCTACGGCCGGCCGCCGCCTAGCAGCAAATATGCGATTCGCTCACCAAGCCCATTACGGGCCGGAGCCTCGTCTAAAAGCTTCGGACGACCTCAGAACCTACAGACGCAGTTAGGCGGTCTTCATCGTCTTAGGACCAAAAGCAGCTTCGGTACGTTAGGACTGTTTGGGCAATCATCGGTTTACAAAGCACTAGGCCCTGGTGGTAGCCAGAGGAACCGGCTGCTTAGGAAGGTCGTCCTCTAGTTGGTTGTGCTAAAGCCTACAGTGGGTCCGCATAGCTCGAACCGACCGACCTTCTACCTCTCCTGACAGGGGCGGGCTGGCGGCCGCGTGGCCATGACGAGCCTTCTGGACGCAAATCTTCGGTTTTGCAACAGACGCACTTAGCGCGCAAGGACTGGACTGTGGTCCTTCGCCAGGCTCACAAAAGCACTTGGTTTGGTCTGCGTGAGCTGGGCCGGTTTGCTTCCGGATACGTGAGGTCGGCGGTTCCAGCTCGGTCGATGTCGTACCGGTGCGGGCCAAGCTCCGCTGCGTGCTGTCCCCTTGGTCCCCTAGAATGGGGGAGCGGGTGTCTCCAAACCTACCCCTCCTGGCTTGTTTAGGAGGATCGTCCGATGAAAGGCGACCAGTCCTAACCAGAGCCTTCGCACCGACTCTCGTCGGAGGCGGCCGGTCGGCGCCGGCGCCGCGGGCTACATAGGACGGGTCGCCGTTGGAGGATCCAATCATCCGACTGTGGACTGTGCTTCTATCAAGAACCGTAATTAGCGTAGCGGTCGCAACGCTTAGGTTTGAGCGGCGACGCGGCGCTCGCTGCGGTACGACTTGGGCGCCGCAAGCTTGTCTCGCTTTGCTCGACCAAAATCGACAGTCCAAAAGCACTGGTCCGACCGGAAGGGCACGGTTACGGCAGCTCCGACAGGCGGATGCGGATCGGCGGACAGCCTGCTTGCCCTTCAGACAAGCAAGCCAACGGCCGTTGCCCGACTAGTGAGCGATGGTTAGTCGACTTTTCCGCGTCTTAGCGGCGGCGACGGAACGGTCTCCCTCCGAAGGAGCCGGCTCCTCCGAAGGAGGCCCTTTTGTCCTAGCCCTAAGTAGCGCCTAGCGGTCCAGCCTTTTCAGGGCGGCGTCTTTCTTTGGCCTAGCCGCCTGTGCCAGCCTGCATGCACGCCTTCGCCCAAACACAAAACGACCACTTTTTATATGCATGCCAAAATTTCCATAGTGTTAAAGTCTTTTGAGGTGCCGCCGCCACTAAACAACGTAGGCTTGTCTAAAACCTTGAAACAAACAGGGGGTTCGCCCTTCAGGCTACGAGCTAGGTCTATAGCACTAAAACAGATACCTGTTTCGATCCGTTTGCCAAAAAAGCAAGCATTATTTACGGTATTACGATCACCTCACATCGATAAAAAGTCGAGAGAGCAATTTTCCATGCGAATACATAAACAATTGATCGTCCAAATTACGCGAAAAGTTACTTCGATTTCAACTTCCGGATTTATCCGGAGTTCAATTAAAAGTGATCTTCCAGTATCAAACACGTTTGCAAACTTCTTAGACGGTGTGTGTGTGGTTACACTAAACACAAAGGCGGCCTTCGGTGCTGTTATTTATTATGTATATCATATATCTTCGCCGCAATAAATAGAGCTACGGCGGACTAATATTCGGACGGCGATTCTGGTACGATCGTCCTCGCTTCGCTCGGACCGTAATAGCCGGATGATCTTCTATATCGTTGGACCGTAATAGCCCTCCGGATGTTAAAGCGACCTATTCCAGGAAGACTTAGGCTTTGACACGACAGGATCGTTTAGTGCGTATGCCCTACCACTTGGCGTGGTCCAGACCGAAGCCTGACGGTCCGGTCTAGCTTGCTTTAGTCCTAAGACCGGTCTATTAAGCAGTCGGCGTTCGTCGCAACGTCCGGTCCTCCGGTCGGCCTGGAAGACGTAGCACAATATAGTCTAAATCGAACGCCGTCTTTGTTTGCGAGTGTACTACACTGTGGTTCTTTGTCAAACACCTCGGGCAGTGCTGTCGGAGCGACCGGTCGAGGAGGTCGTTCGGATTGTCGCCGCCGGACAAAAACCACCCGGTCCCCGGGCTTCAGGACAGTCCAAAGTAGGCGTCTCGGAAAAGCTGTATTTCAAGTGCTATCAAGCAATAGCGCAAGCTAGTAGTTAGAAATTTCGCACACGTCGGAATAAGAACCTGTTATCGCGCCTGCAAGTGCGGCCGGACCAACGCGAGCTAGTCATATGCTTCGGCGTAACCACCAACAAGCAGGCTAGTTCCTGCTTTCAAAAAGGCAAGTCTCTAAGAATCGAGAATTCTGCTCGCAAGCCAAACGTTCATCGGGCCCGCCTTTCCGTAACCAAGCCCCCGCCGCCGGGTCTGGCCTAGCTAGCAAACCTCTTTGCCTATTCCGGTCGCCCGCCAGGAAGGCGGCCTGCTTGCTAGTGCTCGCAAAGCTCCTCCAAAGCTTCGCAGCTATAGCACTGCCGGCTCCTTCGGACTGGGCGCGCTAGCTAGCATACCACAGCCTAGCTTACAGCTAAACGTAAGCGTGCTAGCTTACTGCTTGCTAGCGCGCACCAGCGAGCTGGTAAGCAGTATGCTACTAAGTACTTTTAAGACCGGACGACGCTAGCAAGCCAAGCACTCAGACGCTGCAGCTGACGACGGACAGTACGACCGCGGGGTTTTCTGAATGAATATGTCGTCGGTCCGCCGAACAAGCACGGAACCCCCGCCCTTGCCTCAACGAAGCAAGCGAGCAAGCGGACGTTTGGTCCAAGAGTCCGACTGTCGAACAGACCAAACCGGCCGCCTGCGTCCGGTATAGCACTACAGCAAGCCTATAAGCTATAGCGCAAGCAACCAAGTACAGTGCGCCCTAGCTAGCCACGTCGCCCCACAGCGCCACGCAAGCAAGCTTAGGTGGCCAACCGCCAGGACACTGCCCGCAAGCAAGCTAGTGTGTCCAGGCGGGCACTGGGCTGGCTAGCATGCTAGCACTTTGTCTGTAGGTACGGCAAGCGACAAGCCTGCTTCCGAACGGGCCGATCACCAGTTCCTAACAGCGACACAGTTTGGTGTCAAGGATTGGCCAGCAGGTCGGCGGAGGACGACGATCGGTCCGAAGGACGACAGACCTATACGGTCTAAGAGCGTCCGACGGCCCACGCTAGCCACAAAAGCTCGCCGGTTCTCTCACAAGTACGCAAGGCTAGTAAGGCCTGCTTGCAAGCATTCACTTGCTATAAAGAGAGCACGCAGGTTAGGACTGCTCACAGGGGGTCGGACACACAAGGCCAAGCAAGCCTACTAGTCTGGTGCGACGCTGGCAAGCTAGCGCAACCAAACAGATAACCTAGAGTCCGACGATTGCAAACAAGTCATTCCGCCGCCGCCGCCGCCGCCGCTGCCGCCGCCGCCGCCGCCCCAGCCAGTCCTTCAGACGAAACCGAGGGGAGGACCGAAGCCAAGGCGAGCGGCGGTGCTCGCCTTGGCTTCGCGACGCCACCCCGGTCAGTAAGAGCGTTGAAGCGAGGACTCGGAAGGGTTCCTTGGTAACCCGTTCCGGGCCCTCATATCTTCGAGCCCAAACCAAGGCAGACTTCGCTGCTAAAGACCTAGCCAGCGCTCGGCCCCAGTACTCGCCCGGAACGTAGGGCGAGCGTTAGCGAGCGCCTCAAAATCAGCTTATTACTGACCCCAAAGCTGGCATGGAGCAGCGTAGCCGGGCTGTCCACGAAGACAGACGACAAGAGCGTTGACGAGGCCCAGAAGGGGTTGGTTTAATCTAAAACAAAGGAACGGCGGACTTCTCTGAGTGCGCGTGGTCGCCTTGCTCGGAGCGTGACGGTCTAAAGCTGCCGGTTCTTGGAGGCCTGGCTTGCCTGTGGGTTGCAGGCTTGGCGCGCGGTCTGTTAGTCAAGCGGGCCGCCGCCGGCTCCTCCGAAGGAGGCGGGCGCTGCTGGCCGGCAGGCCTGCTCCTTCGGACAAAACTGCAGCTATGCACTGCGGCGTTTAGGTGCTTCGTTGGGTCCGAACGAAGTGAGGACAAATCGGCGGTTTCGTAGTAATCTATAAAGCCTTTGACTAAGCAGAAGCCTTTGGACATCATCGGAGCCAAAGCGCTACCTTTCCGACCCGCCTTTTTACCCTTTACATTTAAAAACGTTATCGAAAAAATGAACAAAAGGCCTGTAACGCCACCTGGCGTTTTATCTAAAGCGCAAACCTCTTTAAGGTTTGGGCAAAACAAAAGTGCCGGCCGAAATGCGTCGGGCTCCATAACGGTGTTTCATAGAGGAGGTGGATCGAAACGATTACAGCGCAGAATTGACTTTCGACGACACACCTTTGGTTCCGGTTTGGTCGAAAAACTGGAATATGATCCCCATCGTTCCTCTCGAATTGCCTTAGTCCGATGGTCTGGCTTTACACAAAGTAAACCGCCAGCTACATCAAGCAACAGCACGCATCTGCTTGACGACACCGAAGCCGATTATAAAACAAAGCCGTCGCTACCTTGTGAACCGGGTGTGACAAGCCCGCCCTGGTATGAAGAAGCCCTTGGTTGTTTTGCAACTAAAAACAACATCGCGTTGCAAAGCACGCCAGTGGTCGTCTATAAGGATCTTAGGAAATGGTCTTTATATAAGCGCCTTTACGGTGTAAAGCAGCGGAGCTTCTTTTCCTATATTTTAGCCGGTGATAAATTACAATTAGGTGATGAGGTTTTGAACGTGCACCCAGGTGTGAAAAGAGCTCTCAAACCCTCAGTGCACTCCCGTAAACCTCCCGAGTTTCATATAGGCCCTACACAAAGCAAGCAAGCCTTTTCAGCCCAAAAGCGCCCAGGGAGCCGCCTCTATGCTTCCCTACCAGGGTTCACCAAGCAGGGCCTACGTACAAAGGGGTGGAAACCACGCCTAACGGAAGCCTTCAGGTTTGACACACAGGCCCCCTTGCACAACGACGAGCCGTCGGTGCTATACCACAAAGACTTAAACACATCAAACCGGGCCATCTTCGGTCTGAAGGTCAAGCCTTATGAGCCGCCCCACCAAAAGGCGGCCAACCCTACGTTGCGCCGCTACGCGCCGCCCTGGTGGACGACCGACGGCGGAGCCCCCAACGGATCTACCTTGGGGCTAAGAGCTGTGTTTCTGAGGCCTAGGCTTTGCCCTTCGTCTACAAAAGAGCAAGCACCGACCGCCGCAGTTCCTTCGTCGGTACCTTCTAAGGTGCATGATACGGTGTTTTATCAAAAAGTGGGCAATTGTGGACCATTGTCCCATATGCCCATAGGGACGTGTATACATAATATTGAATGGCATCCGGGCCAAGGTGCAAAAGGTGTGCGAGCGGGTGGCTCTTTTGCGCAGCTTGTGCAAAAGTGGGACAGCACACTTCAATGTGTTGTACGTCTACCTTCGGGCCATGAAAAGCAGCTTGATTCTAGATGTCGTGCGACTATTGGTATAGTGTCCGTGTCAAAAAAGACACGCCAGTTACGCAAAGCCGGCCAAACTCGCTGGTTAGGCATACGACCCACGGTGCGTGGTGTCGCTATGAATCCAGTAGACCACCCACATGGTGGGGGGGAAGGCCGTACGAAAGGCGGGAGACCTTCCGTGTCTCCTTGGGGTAAACCTACCAAGGGTGGTTTTAAAACTGTAATGAGAAAACGCCAACGAAGCTAATGACTCGTTCTTTGTGGAAGGGCCCCTTTGTGGATGCTTGCTTGCTTAAAGCAACACCAATACGGCGAGTGTGGTCACGCAGATCTTGTATTTTGCCTCAATTTGTAGGTTTGCGGTTGCAAATTTATAATGGTCAAAAATGTGTGGCTTTAAAGATTACGGAAGAAATGGTCGGTCATAAATTTGGTGAATTTGCGGCGACACGCCACCGCCGCACGGCTACTAGGCTTGCTGGCAAAGGCGGCAACAAGAAGGCCTTAAAATAACACAAAAGCTCGTGCTATTGTCTGTGACTGCTAAGAGCCTTCGCCTCCTACTCTATAATCACGCCCTTGATTGAGCGGGGGTGCAATAACTTAGCCAGCGGGAAAAGAACTTGGATAGCAGACTTTCGTTCTTTCACCGGACGCCCGCTTGATTAAGCCTTGGTTGTTTACGATAATCAAACACACCTCCAGCGGGAAACACGCTCCTTCTTATTAAGCCAAAAAGAACCACAAAGATGGTGAAGCGCCCACCCTACGTAGTGAATTACCGCGGCTTAGTGCTGTCGTCTTTCCGGGGGGCGACCTGGAACCACGCCAAACCACTTACGTACGCAAGCACCTGGTGCGAAGCCCTCTGTAGGCCCTGCTTGTGCTACGCCATTTCCGAAAAAGTCCGGCTGGCGACTGGTTCATTCAAAGGCAGGCTTTTTCCAGTAAGTAAGTGAGTTAGTAAGGTCAGTAGTACGGTGATGCGGCTTTTGCAGCAAAAAGGCCAATATGACGCTAGACACAAACACAAAAAAGGAAAGTCCGCAATGGCGCAAAAAGTCAATCCCCTCGCTGTTAGACTAGGGGTTAATCGTGGTGCTGATTCCAGTTGGTTCAGTGATTATTATTATGCCACACTTTTATCTCAAGATCTCCATTTGAGAGAGTACCTGCTTACCGTGACTAACAAAGCGGCAGGTACCCCCCCATTAGACTTTAAACCCGGTCGGTGCGTTATTCATCATTATCCTAAGATAAGTTTCGTGCATTTCTTTTTTTGCCGCCTTGTAAAAAACGCCAAACGCCCACGTCCTGTGGTGACCAAGCGTAAGCCCGTTTACTCATACGAAAGCATCCTACCTGTTTTGAGACACCAGACAGCTACTCGGGCTAATGCACTAAGAGCGGTGGAAGCCCCCGAAGCTTCGCTCGGGGCTGAGTTAGCACCATCAGGAAAAGGCCGCCCCGGTTTAAAACAACAGCAGACGGGTGACGCAAAGGCCTCCAACGGCGGCCTAAGAGCGGCCAGCACAACCCGAGCGTTGTCCGAAGGAGCCAGCAGGAAGAACACCGAAGCTGTGTTTAAGCACACCTTCGTTAAGCACATATTGTCAGAGGTGCTACTTGCCGAACCAGGTAAACCCGCCGGTAAGCGCAAACAAGACCACACACCGCCTGCCTTATCGAGCCTTTGGTTAGATGATATAGCAAAGCCACGCCTAAAACAAACGAGCAACCAACCGTCGAAACGTCGTGCTTTAAACCATTTGAGCCAGGGCGGCGGCCTGGGTAACCTCCGAAACGACCAACCAAACCAACCCAAGCCGGGGTTGCTGAACAAAGCAACGTCTTTACAAACAACCACCCAGTACGGGCCGACTACGGGTAGACCCAACGGCGTTGCCCTTGGTTTAAAACTCGCCAAGCTTGTCGAGGCAAGACTTCAGGAAGTGAGGTGTGCTTTTGCCTTTCAAAAGGCTCTTCAAACCACCACTCCAAGCAAGTGTGCTGTTGTCCATCAGCGGCGCAGCTCTGGGTTTTCCATTGCAGCACCGTGCCGCTTGCGCCATAAAGACACCCCTCATATGGGTTTGAGAGCGGTGCAATTGGCCGGCTCCCTTTTGATGAACAAAGCAACGCCGCCTATCCTTAAGGGTAAGCCTTCTCAAGCACACTTAACCAACCCCAAGAAGGCCCAGGCGCTTCCTTTGCTTTTGCGCACCGGCCAGATTAGGTCGGCGGACCTCTATAATAAGGGGGCTGCCGCTTTCTTGTTTAAAAACGTGTCCTCGCTTCGCCCCGCACAACAACCTAACCACCAACGTAATACCCAGGCCTCGGAGGCTGACCTTCTAGTGGCGTCGTCTTCGCCTACTTTTAGAGTCGAAACCTCGTTTTTGAACCCACCATCATCTGAAGTGGAAGGCGGGCCGACGTTAGGCCGCGTTTATCAGAAACGACAAAGCCGTCCAAGTGCACTGCGCTTTGTGGTCTCCTATGCTTCGGGTTTATCGCCGCGCTTCCACCAAACGGGGGCCGTGGCTCCGGGTGCTGAGTGGACTACGACGAGCAGCCTCCAAGTACCAGCCCCGAGTACTCAGTCTTTAGACTTACGTGGTGGAACCAGGTCCCTTTGGTGGCCTGAGTCCCGCTGGGCTTTACGGCGTATCAGCCACCTCTTGTTATTCAAAGACACGAACCCCTTGGCTACGGGGGCCTCAGGTCACAAAGCGGCGTTCTGCAGCACCACAGGTACCAAGTGCCAGATGCTAAAGTTAAAACGCCTCTTCAAACCTTTTTTACTGGAGTCTGTTCCGCATTTCCAAAGATTACTGCGGCTGAGTGGTTGGACAAGGCTGGCTTTGCATCAAGCACAAGCGTGGCCTATGCAAGCACATCAAACGCCTAAGCCTTTGTATCACCAAAGCGCGAGCACACAAGCCCCGGCGGGTGACTTGCGCTCGTCCTCGTGTCTTTCGAAGAAGGCGCTTGTGGTCGTGAGCCGTCGGCGTCCCGAAGACCGGCTGAAGGAACCCAAGAGCGCCTTGGGCTTGATGGGGTCGTCCAAAGCCGGTGCTTATTTGGGCGCCACACAACGGACGGGTATAGACACACCTGCAAAAACACAAAACGGCCGGGCTACTCGAGTAGTCCCTGTGTCTGCTGATAATAAGACAAAAGGATGGTTGACCCAGAGTAGTCTTAATTATTACGTGATGCACTATTTTAGCCTTTGCAAGACTAACCGCTTTTGTGGTGATGTTACTGGTCATGTGCAACACGTACAACGGCACGTTACAGAAGCGCTTTATTTGGAGCTGCCCTTGAACCAAAGTAGTCACTATTTCTTGTCAAACATCCAATCACGAATTGAAAGTCACACGGGTACATTCACGTCAATACTGCCCATAAAACTCACTTCTGTAGTTTATCAAACAGCTTATCTCGTGGCGCAAGAAATTGCTTTAAATTTAGAACAGAAAAAATCATTTCGACAGATTTGTAGATCAATTTTTAAACAGATGGGCCTTTGTAAGTATATAATCAAAGGTATTCGTATCAAGTGCTCTGGCCGATTAAACGGTGCCGAAATAGCGAAAACTGAATGTCGAAAATATGGAGAGACTTCCTTACATGTTTTTTCAGATAAAATTGATTACGCGCACACCAAAGCGTCAACTCCTTACGGAATATTAGGAGTTAAGGTTTGGATTGCCTATGTGTAAAACAACACCATCAGCAAAGCCGGGCGGCGGCTCCGGACAAGAAAACGGCAAACTGCTTGTTTGTTGCACTTAGCCAAAGCAAAGGACCGGACTTTCCTAGGCTTTGGCTTGCCTGCCCTGAAAGCCTGACTCCTGACCCTAGCCGGGCTTCGGCGTACGGGCGGCCTACTTCAAATTCCCTGTGGAGGACCGGCTTGGTATGTCGCAACGCTAGGCCGCGCCGCCTCGGCACAGCGGCCAGCCACTGGCCAGCCCCCGGGCCCGCCCGACCAAAAGGCGGCACTTTGGACTTGGACGTAAGGCTACGGACGACCGTAGATTGCCTTACGTTTAAGCCTACAAGTCCGAACCTTATAAGTGGTTTAAATCGGTTTGTACCGATTCGAAGCCTAGCGCCCTTTGGGATGCTTGCTGGCTTTAACAAACGGCCGTTTTGGAGAAGTACGCAGGTTTTTTTGCCTCGCCAGCCCCTGTCGTCCTCACTTCGTTCGGACCCTCCTTGTCGTCGACGTCGCAACCGCGGCGGGCTAGCCCGCAGGCGTAGCCAGCAAACGCCTGGATTGAAGGCTGCCTGCTTACGTGAAACACTGTCCTCCAAAAGGCCCTATACGGACTAGAAGCCCGCCCGACGCCCGGTACGCATCGGGCCGCCCCGCGCCGAGCTTGCGACGGCGTTTGCGAGGAAAAAGGCATTCGTACCAAGCAAAGCGCCTTTGTGCTGCCTTGCTTGACGACAGGACCTTTTTCACCCTGCGCGAGCGGACCTATAAGCAGGCGCCTGCCCTACTGCCGACGGCTGTCCTGCCCAGATCGGTCAACAAAAGCGCGTAGGGCGAGACGACTTCGCTTTTGGGGTGTGTGGTCGGTATGGGGCGGGGCCACCCACCTGTCTCCAAGACTTTGTGCCTAAGGCCTTGCGCTCAAAAAAAAGGCTTGTGAGCTGCAAGGCCCCGCCGCCTATGGCGGTAAAGCGGCCCGTCTCGGACGACGTTTGTGCTTTAGTTGGCGAGCGACGGTTACGCTTTCGTATTTGGGACCTTCCGACGGCGCTACCCGTCAAGGCGTGCTAGGTTTGGACCGCTCTTGCGTTGTTCCGTACTTACTCATTTTCCCGCCTTGAATCAGACGGTCCGAGCGAAGCGAGGACGGGGCCTGCCCCTGTTCATGGACCACCTAGCCTACAACGTAGCTGCACTCCCGTAGGCGAATCGGTCCTACGGTTCGGCCACAGGGTGCAAGGGCCGCCTTTGGACCTAATAAGAAACCAAAGAAAGGCCCCTGCCGCGGGTTTCAAAGCCCACCCAAGTGGTCTGCCTCTAAGCAAGACGTTGGACCTAAAGCTACAGCCTACGGGTCGTCGTCCGTAACCGCCGGTCTCCGGGACTGAATACAAGCGAAGTCGCTCGCACAGAGTCGCCGCAGCGCTCGCGACGCCTTACGGAGTGTTCGCCATAGATAGCATCTCTACAAGGGAGGGGCTTCGCGTCACGTAGCAGTGCAAAGCGCCCGAGTCCGAGACCCCAAAGCCGAGTTATACGGCCTTAAAGGGCAACGTAGCTAGCTACGTAGGCCGCTGACACGAGGAGCTAGTCACTTCTTAGGCTCGTATGTTCTGTCAGCGCCGACGACCCTCTTAGGTTTGCTCGCAATGTATTCCTTCGTCGACCCTCGCTCGCATAGCTCGCTCGCACGTCCTCGCTTCACTCGGACCCTCGCTCGCTGCGCGAGTTTATTCCCCTCGCTCGCTGCGCGAGTTTATTCCCCTCGCTCCGCTGGTCGTCCCTCCTACAGTGTACGCGGCCGATAGCACTATCCTCACTAAAATAGGGCTCGAAACGCTCGGTGGCTTAGTCTGATTGTCCGGAAGATCTGATAGACACCAAGCCTAGCCGTCTTGGCGGCGGCTTGGTATGTCGTCCCTTGGCGCTCGTAGGCTCCTACCTAGCCGACTGTGAGCTCACGTAACTAATAGTCGGCGGGCGGATGTCCGAGGCTAGTACGCGGATGCCACCCAAGGGCTCGGCGGTCGGACTTACGTACCGCCGAGCGTACATGGAAGCTAAGCGGGCCGCCGACTTTTTGGCGAGAGGGCTCGGGGCGGCCTAACAGCCGCCCACTCTGTGCTTCTTCCACCCCCAAAGGGCCCCGTGCTCTTTTTCTGTAAAGCCGCCGTTGGCGGACCTCCGGCACGACGCCTGGACAGAAGCTAGGCTAGAGCTGCAGTCTTACGGCGGAGGCTGAGCCCGGGGGACGATAACCATTCTGGGTCCTCCTAAGCACGCGAGTGGAAAGAAAGGGTTGCGTAACCACTATTAGAGTCGTTGCCGGCTCCTTCGGAGACACGAGGGTCGAGCGATGCAAGACATCACAAGCGTGGCCCAAAAGTGGGACATATGGCGCCTTGCTACGCCAGTCCACGAAGTGTCCAGCGGCTCCTTCGGACCTTTCTTGTCTCGGGTATAAAAAAGGGTCATTCCAGCCGCCTCGTAGCCACACACCAGAGACTATGACAGGCTGCGTAGCTTACCCCGACGCCGTAGCTCGGACACACATAGGAGCCGAGGCGTCGTCGGGCGCCCGTCCCAGTCTTTGGTTGTTCTTTGGACGACTAGTTGGCCGCTATAACCCCCCACACACAAAAGCACACAGAACGCTCGGACCGACTCCGAAAAGGAGGACGGGTCGCTCGCCATCCTTCGGATCCTAACTCACCTAGAAGGACGCCTCCGGGCGACGGCACTATACGGCACGGCCGGCGTGGTACAGCGACTGCCTCGCCCATGTCCGGCGGCTTTAGCGATCCGGACTGGCTTGCTTGGGCGTTTGCGTCCGAAGGAGCGGGCGGCGAAGCTACTGTGTCTGTATCGGACGTGCTCTCTATATAGGTCGACGAAGTAGCCACTGGGTACGCCGACCGTCGGGCTATATCGGTCGTCCGGCTCCTTCGGTCCGACTCGACGTTTAGGCGTCTCAGGCCTGGTAGGGGCCGGCGGCCGGACGGGGCGGCGACCGGACAACCAGTCCGGTTAGTAGCGCGCCGCTATGACGGACGAGCGGACTACAGAGTTCTTCGCCTGAGAACGGCGGAACGGTATGCCGCGCCGGTCCTACGGCGCCGAACGCTACGTCGGTCCTCGCCCACCCGTCCGGCGGCGCCGCCCTACTGTGATAGGTCGTCCGGACCAGAAAGGGTGGTTGTCGAGGTAGGACGACCGGCAGGCTACTTGGGGTTCGGACTATCCAGTCGCATCGACATAGGCGGTCTCTACGGTGCGAAGCACAATGTGCTGTCGTCATATAGGCAGCACGGGCGATCGGACTGTGAAAGGCTGGCATAGGACTCCGGTCGCGTGAAATAGCGACCTACAAGGCCCCAGGCCCGCCGTTAGGGGCTTACGCTTGCGCGCGAATGGCGGGGTCTGATCCGGGTCAAGACGCCCCTTCCGGACGAGCAAGCACTGCCCGGCAAGTCGGTCCGAACAAAGAAAGGCCTAATCGGAAATCCTAAAGGGGTAGCGGCGGGCTTTAGCTTTGGACCTCGCCGCTTAGTCCGTCCGATACGTATTAAGGTCGGCCTAACTAACCACGGTCGCCGGACAAGAAGCCTAGTAGCTGCGCACTACACTGGACCTTCAAATGGCGGTCGGTTAGCACTAGACGCTCGCCTCCGGCGTGGTTACCGCCAAGAAAGACCAAGTCGGACTCGGTCTTATTCATTTCGGATCGGATCATGAATAACCCCCTCTTTGGACGGTCGTAGCCCTTGTTTTTCCGCTCGTACGGTTCGGATCGGCAGTGTCCGGACAGGCTTCTTCTCTTAGTCCACCCCCCCATGCTGGGCTTGTAGCCTAGTCCTCCCAGCTAAGCACCTCGTCGCGGCGCCTTCGGTGCTTTCGTGGAGGTTTTGCTCGTCGAGCTTACATAGAGCGTTTGCGACGCCGCGTACGTATTGGCGTAAGGTTTGGCTAGGGGTCGCTACCACTTTGTGTTGTGTCCTAACCGTCCTCGAGGGTCGAGCAAAGCGAGACGGGAAAAAGCTCGCGAGCAATAAACTCGCGCAGCGAGCGAGGGGAATAAACTCGCGAGCTATGCGAGGGTCCGAGTGAAGCGAGGACGTGCGAGCGAGCTATGCGAGGGTCCGAGTGAAGCGAGGACGTGCGAGCGAGCTATGCGAGGGGAATAAACTCGCGAGCGCAGCGAGCGAGGGTCCGAGTGAAGACTTTCATAGTGCGAGCGAGCTATGCGAGCGAGGGTCCGAACGACGTAATACACACATAGAGCGAGCGAGCTTTGCGAGCGAGACGGTCCTTAGCTTTCTCGCTTGGAGGAAACTTGGTGTTTATTAAGAAAAGAGCGGCACTCCCGTGTCTCGGATGTGGCAATGATGGTACGGGGGCCTAACCGTCCCAAAAGAAACGTGACTGTCGTCCGGCAGGCGGCTCGGCCCCTTTGTATGTACGGAAGGCTCCTCGTCCCGTTTTAAGCACTAATACAAGGAGCGGTTATAAGGTGTCTGGTACTGGCCAGAGGGCCGGGTTTTCGGCTTAGTCCTGGGGGTCCTCCCTCCTACGGCACTTTGCGACTAGATGCGTGCTCGTTCGCCTTCGCATAGCGAGACAGTGGTCCGACTACTTCTAGGGATTTCGAGTTTGGACCACGGGGTCGCAAGCTAAGGCTTTTTGGCCCTCGTAAGGACGGGCTCCGTGCCTATAACCCTCCGGTCCTTGGGCGTATACGTGTACGTTAGGTCACGTGCGAGCGTCGTGCTTTCCGAAGGACCGGGCGGCACCGACTGCCGAAACAGCCGCCCGCCTCCTTTGTTACGGAGGTGGCGGCTCGGAACCCAGAAGGCCAAACGGAGCCAGGACTCGGACTGTGCTTCTTGGCTCGGTGCGGAGCACGGTGCTCCGGGTACTAACCGGTCTACGCAGCTAGCCGTTAGGACGGTCGGACCTGTTGTGGACGACACAGAGTCCGGACGCTAGTAAGGTAAGCAGCTTCGCCGCAGCCTCGCAAGCCGCCCGAAGCCTCAAGGCGACGACAGTCGCCGATGTGCTGTAAGAAGCCCTTTTGGTTCGGGACTGTCTTTGGTCTGTGTTTTGTGCTCGTCAGCGGCTAGGGGCTCGATCATCGGGTCTGAGTCGTTCCTGTCGGACGCTTGTTTTAATGCTCGGATAAGGCCAAAGGCTCGGCTGGATTTCCGGAGCCCCTGACCACTTTCAAAGGCACCTTATTTCTAGCTCTCCGTTTTTGGCTTTATACGAAGCCTTGGTTTCGTTCTTCTTTCACTCTCGGATCGTCTTTGTCCTTTGTGGTACGGACCCGGACGTATACGTCCGGGTCGTCCCCGGTACGGCTTGGTTTTTATGTATTTCCGAATCAGTCTTATCGGAGTCCGGTGCCCATCGTCGGTCAGCTTCTATCTTCGCAGCCTCGCACACGCTCGTCGGACCTAGGCAGCTAACCCCGCGTTTTATGCACCGTTTTTGCCACCGAGCAGTTTGCAGGCATCGCCGCACCACCTTCGCGCTCGGTTGTCGTTCGGCTTCGTTATTTCGTTCGTCCGGTCTCGTCCTACGGTCGTCCGCCCGTTCGCTTGGAGCATAGCCAGGCTTGGTGGTTATTTCTGTCAGGAAACTAGACTTTTGAAAATGTATGTATGTGTTTTCTCTCTCAGCTCTACGGAACTTTCTTCATATAAACCGACGGCCACACGACGAGGCTTGTGAGCACCACTATTCTAGGGGGCGGACAGGCCTTAACGGCGCGTGGCGGCGCGACAGTATCCGGACTGAGTAGGGTCTGGCTCGGTAAGGCTAGCTACTGTGTTTATATCTTGATTGATTAAAAACAAAAACCACTTTCCAGCCTATATGCTGTATCCTAAACGCACCAAATTTCGCAAGTACTTTAAGGGGCGAACGCGCCGGTGTCAAGTAGATGGTACCAAACTGTCGTTCGGTCAATACGGAATTAAATCGTGTGAGGCTGGCCGTATCTCATATCAAACCATAGAGGCAGCACGTCGTGCTATTAGTCGCAAATTTCGAAGAAGTGGCCAAATTTGGGTAAGGCTTTTTGCCGATATTCCCATTACGAGTAAACCGACGGAAGTGCGCATGGGCAAAGGCAAGGGCAAACCATCCGGCTGGATTGCTCGTGTAGCTGAGGGCCAAATATTGTTTGAGATGGACGGTATCAGTGTATCTAATGCTCAACAAGCAGCCGAATTGGCGGCCCATAAATTGGGATTATGTACCAAATTTGTGCACTGGTCCTGATTCTGTCCAATTGTTTGACTAATCCAAGAGAACGCATATATCCTTTGACACACCTGGGCTTTGGTGTGCTTTGCTTTGTGTACAACACCAACACTACTGTAGCTTGTAGACAAGCACTTGTCGGTTTTTGGGTCGGCCACCACCCACTTGGTTTGGCCAAAGATTCCAACAACACCGTATGTAAGTACCGTACCCGCCTTGTACAAAGTGTGTGTTTGTTTAGTATAATCTATAGCCCAGACGCTCTTCAGTAAGGTGACACTAAGGTCGTTATTACCCAAAGGCAACCGAGTTCTATGGCACGTCTTGCACGCGCGACTGGAGAGCTTGATGCTGGTTGTAACCTTGATGTTGATTCACAAGCGGCCTAACGACGCTACCCGTTTATATCCGGAACAACAAGCAAACCGGATTTGGTCCGGCCGCCATATGTTATTGGCAGTTATCCGCGGTCACCACCCCCCGAGAACTTAGGCTCGGCAACGCCCAGCCTGGAGCTTCGTCGGACTCAGTCGCGTGACGAAGTCACGCGACTTAGAGACGAGCGAAGCGAGCGAAGGATGGCCAGCGAACACAAAACCGGACAGAGCTCCTATAACCGTTAGCCTATACAGCAGAAAGCCTAATTCCAGGACTCCTGGAATCCAATCCGATCAGCCCCAGTCCGCCTAGGCGCGTCTTTGTAGCCGACAAAGCTCGCAAGCTTGGTTATTTGTAGGACTGGCAAAACAAGCGGAGGGGAAAAAACGAGCGGTCCGAGCGAAGCGAGGACGAACGAGCGAAGCGAGGACGAACGAGCGAGCAAAGCTCGCGAGTTTTTTCCCCTCGTACCTGCGGGCTTTTAGGTGGGTTAGGTGCTTGCAACAGCCTGTATCTAAGGCTCGACACTGTAGGACGATCACAGGGCCGAGCGAAGCGAGGCAAGCCAGTCCGATCGGTGGAGTGGTCCGAAGGAGCCGGAAACAAAAAACACTAAACCGTAGGCCTAAAACACTCCGACCGATATCCGGATCCGATCATACGGATCCGAGAATCCGCCGACTTGTAGCCGAAAGTGACGAGCACGAGTCCGTCCAAGCAAGCGGCTCCACGACCGTGTAGCGCCGCCCAGTCCGAAAATTCGGCCATCCGTAAAGGACGACGCCGGCCTACGAAGCAGACCGGACTAACTGGACCCCCGAGGGCACAAGCCAACTAGCCTACCGTCATTTAGACAAACACAGAAAGCTCTTTTTACAGAAAGAGCGAACTGAAAAACGACGAAACGTAGTCGCGGAACAAGATCGATAAAACAACAGAAAGGTAGACAGGAAGCACAACGCCCATGTAGCTTCCTTCGTCGGTTGTCGCAACACGTGTCCGTACTAAACGAGCACCTGATTTCCTAAACCATAAAGCTTTTTCTGTAGTGGCTGGCTGCTAGAAGCACTACCGTCGCGCAATAACCACAGTGGACCAAGGCCTTGCAAGCAAGCAGACCTTACGTGTGTTTACGTGTAGCTTGGCGTGTCCTGCCGCTAACGCTAGCCTAATTTCACCGAAGGCCCTGTACACCAGTCCGAAGGAGCGGGCGGCCGACAGGCCCACTAGCCAGGCTTCTGCAAGTAAAGCAGCCGGATTTGTCGTTAAGCAAGGGTGCTTTGGGTAATGGACCAAAACGATAACCACCGTCCTTCCACTCGTCGCTCACCAACCACCAAAGAAAGTCCCGGCTACTGCGAGCGAAGACACGCCGCAGGCTTCCAGATTGCGGCCATCTTGGTGTGTGGTGGTTAGTGCTTGTGTGGTTTAGGGCCTCCGGGTGTTTGCCCCTTGATTGTGTGATGGTTAGCCTTCCATCTAAGAGTTAGGTGGTCATCAACACCCTTAGGTGGAAATAACACTCCACCAAACACATCGGTTTTGGGAAGGTGTTGTACAAAGCACTTCCGCTTGTGCTGCACGCCAAAACCTTTTCTTTCTACTTTCGCCAAAGTTTCCGACTGGGTGGTGGTGATGACGTTGTAGTACGCAGCCCGCCTTGGATGAAAACCAAGGTAGAAGCCTTGGCGTGCAGTGGTTCTTCCGGGTGTTGCTTATACATAAAAACACTTATCCACACCATCTAACGATCAGTACGAGCTATGTTGTTTGCGGTGGCTTTGTGCTTTCTTATCCCGTCGGGGCCGAAAGGACCTGAGCGGTTAAGGTTACAGGAGGTCCGGCAGCTAACCTTGCGTGACGACCTACAAAAGGCAACTAACCAGGGCACGGTCCCAGCGGAACTTTCACACACAGCCACCTCTCTCCGTGAAACACTGCAAGCGCACATTACTGCATATAGCCTTTTTGAAAAAACCCTCCAACCACCCTTCCGAAGGTAGAAACGGACGAGTTTGTGGTGGTTTTGTCTTCCAAACCGACTAACCAAAACTACAGGAGGTTGTCAGACAGTGGTGTAACCACAATTAGACCGCCGGCCGCCGGCTTGTCATTCATGAATAAAACCTAGGTGAAACTGCCAGCAGAGTTCCGACCCCTAGGTAGGCTTTTTGGAGCCGTATCTGTGTTGGTTGATGGTGGTGGTTGCCCCTCCTGGTGTGGTGGGCGGGGCACTGCGGTTGCCGCAGGCTGCTTTCGTACGCAGACCTCCTTAACGGTATTTTGTACCAAAGGAGACCTTGGCTAGCGAACCGGCCGCAAAAGTATCTTGGCGACCCGTTTACACTTCCGTTAGCGTGGTTTCCAAGGCGCCTTGAGGTTTAGACTCCCCTATTTATAATGGTGGGTGGGAGCAAAGCAACGTCTTTGGAGTCCGAAGACGGATCCACAGGATCATCCGATCCGAGCAAAAAGCACAGAAAGGACGAAGCCGAAGCGAGTCAAACAGACAGAAAGAACCCACTTGGTCCAAAGCCTTTGGTGTCCTTTAGCTCTGACGGGTCACTCAACGTCCAGCGCGTCTCTGCCACTTAGACCAAGGCTCACGCGCCGCCCGCTCCTTCGGACTGGTGAGTGAGAGCCAAGGGCCTGTGGAACGGCCACTGTGCCAAAGGCCCACGCACGCTTCACAAGGCGATGTGCGTTAACCACCAGTCTCCTCACCATCAGACCTTTAGAAATAAGGTCAGTTTCCGGCAACCGCAGCTTTCTGGTTAGTAGACACTTTCTGCCTTCTGGAAGACCACTACAGTGTGTGTCTCACACACCTAAATAAGTAACTACCTGTCCGGCGTGTTTTTTTATGTTGAAAAAAAGAGTACCAGGATGTTCACCTCACGACTGCGTTTCCATTATGAACACATATTACGTCAAGATTTGCTTTTAAAGGGCCAATACGCTAATATTATGGAAGTGCCACGGTTGGCTAAAGCACACATAGCTCAAGCCGCCACACCTAAAGGTTTGTTAGCGCAGCCTCCTCACGGCAAACAAACAAGTGCGGTGTCTACTACAGCCAATGGTGATGTGCAAAATGCTTGTTTAGCTCTGGAAATTCTTTGTGGGCAAAAAGGTATAGCTACGGTGGAGAACCCCAAAACGTCGGGTGGCCGCCGCGTAAAGGCCTCCCAATTACAGAAGTATATGTCCGCGGGAGCGAAAAACAGCGGCATTAAGCTCAAGTTGAACACTACTGTGCGAAGTTGTTTACGAGCGCACATTTTGTACAATTTTTTGGAAAAGCTTATTACGATTATAGCCTGTTATGAGTTTAAATCGCAAATAAACACCAAGGCCATTCACCTTAACATAGGCACAAATTTGTTACGATTATTTCCTGAAATCCAAAATCACTTTGAGATTTTGGAGAGCGCTCAAAGTGTTAATGTTATTATTGTGACTTCCGCGAAGAGCGCCCAGGAGACTCGCCTTCTGTGGACAGGTCTATTGCAAAAAGAGGTTTAAGTCTTATGTCGAATCATGTAATCCGAGATATGACACGTCGATTACTTCTGGCGAAATTTGAGCTAAAACGAGTGCAGTATAAGGCGCTTTGCCAAGATAGAAATTTGCCGAATGCAGTACGCTATGATTACTTCTTGAAATTAAGTAAATTGCCGCGAAATAGTTCAAAAACCAGAATACGCAACCGATGTACTATAACGGGGCGTTCTCGTGCTGTATATAAGCAGTTTCGTGTTTCTCGCATTGTGTTTCGTGAATTAGCGACTCAAGGTGCTCTTTGCGGCATTTACAAATCCAGTTGGTAATAAGAACCCTAGAGCTTTCGCCGACTAACCGGTGGGTCCTGCGTCGTTTAGTGGCTAGCTATAAAGAAAGATACACATCAAGATAGATCGAGACATCAAGATAGATCGACAGTCGGCGGCGCGTTAGCGACGAACGAGCTTTGTAGGCGGGCACCGTACGAGAGGTCTAAGAGCTAAACAGAGTCCTGCGGGCTCGTCCGACGACCGGCCTCTGGAACCGAGCGAGACCTACGTCCTAACCGATTACTTAGCCGAGTGGTGTGTCTATGTATGTAGTCGCTCGGACCCGAAGACGGGCATGCTTCGCCAGCGGCAGGAGGGCTCGGGCAGGGCCCGCTCCTTCGGAAAGGCGCCTTTTTTGAGGCTGCCTTTTGAGGGCCCGCTTGACTAACAGACCGCACGCGTAAGGGCCGCGGCTGCTCGGGAGCTTCTTAGAGGGCGCGTCGACGCAGAGCGGCTGCGAGGTGCTTGGTTGTCGAGCTTGCAGTAGCCAGGCTCGCTAGTGTTCGATGTATCTATTCTTAGGCGCAGCGAGGCGCCTCGTTTGTGGTCGTGCCTCCGTTGAAGGAAGCCGACAACCCCGTGCATCTTCAAATGGGTATCCCTCCCTTCAACAAGGGGCGTTGCGTAGACGTGGACTGTCGGTTTGCGAATGCGGTCAGATCGTCCTATCGACGTATAGGGCTGGCGACTACCAGACGTCGTAAACGAAGGATGCGACGACCGCTTATTCGGACGATATACCAAGTGGGGCCTGGTCCGAAGAAAGGCTACGCTTTGCGTTCCTACGCCCGCTTTAAGCACCACTTTTTGTTGTACCAGACAAAGCCGCCGCCCTGCCTGTCCAGATCGGATCGCCTAACTAGGGTAGACGACCGTGCTTTGCCAATAGCGCCCGGTTAGTCACCGGGGCGTACCAAGCCCCTAGAAGAGTGCTCCGAGGAAGACGATTGCGGCGCTTTGCTTGATATGCTTCTGTCCGACAACACCCGACACTAGAGCACTCCGGCTGTTGGCTTTGGCGCGTATGGTAACGGTTACGCTGTCTACTTCGTCGACCTTCGTTCCGTACAAACTCCTGATAGATAACCTCAGTGTAGAATAGCTAAAGGGTCATCGCTGCGAGACTGCGACAAAGAGCGTCCGTCGCCCTAACACTCTGACTTTCCTTCTTACCTAGAGGGCGGCGTGGTTTCCGGTGCTTTACTGCCAGGACCAAGCTGTTTCGTCCGAACGAGATTCGTTTTACAAGGCGATAGCGGACAGACCGGCCTTGCTTCGGCCGAGCAAACGGCGGTGTCGGTACAAGGCGCCGCGCTTCTAAAACGGTGCTTTACGGTTGTTTCATGTACTAGCGCAACAAGCGTCGCTCCCTACCTAAAACCGCAGACATGGACATAGCGCCTTGCAGCGCTCGTACTCCTGCTAGACGAGACGCAGCCCTCGCTCTATGGCCTCGGACAAAGAGCGAAAAGCCTCCCCAAAGAGCTCGACGCTTGCGACCGTCCTCGCTTCGCTCGGACCCTTTTCATTTGCGTGGCGAGTCCGCCGCCTCGCTTACGCAGGGCTGTGCTCGCTTACGACCCTGGCCGCCTGCCCACAAGGAGGTCTGTAGCCGCCGGCACGCCGCACGGATTCCACGACAAAGACCGTGCGCTTTACTTCTTTTTTTTAGCTTTTTTGCCAGAGGAACGCAGACACAAACTAGCTAGACGATCGCCTGGTTCCTAAGCTAAGGCGCCGCGGTTTTGGTGACTTTGGCGGGGACTCACCCGTCGACAAAGCATATACCACTCGGAGAGGACTAAGTCCAGACTGTAGCACCGCCGCCGCGGCCGGGCGTCTCTGGCGGAGCTCTCTTTTGAAGGCTTTCGCCGACGACACGAAGGTTGTCAACGCGACGATCAAAAGCTAAGCGCAAAGTCGCAGACTTAGTAGCTTGCTTGACCGGGCAGTGAGCAAACATCCGAGTACTCTAGTGTTCCACAACGCAGACTGACCGTACCGGCTCCTTCGGACAAGCGGGTCGAACAACCCGCTTGTCCGAACCGGCGGTCTGTAGAGCTTATAAAGCACTTCACTCCGCCGTCGCTCACGCCTTTATGGCTATGGCTGGGTTTGCCTTGATCCGGACTTTTGTACGAGGTCTGGACTTTGCGCGGTTCCGAAGGAGCCGGTCTTACCGTCCTAGGCAAGCGTCCTACGAAGTCTCGGTTTTGGCTCCAAGAGGTGGTAGCCTACTCCGCTACGACGTGTCTACTCTGTATTGCACTTTGTGCCCGAACGCAAGGCCTCTGCGTTGGTCGTAGCACGGTCCTTTCTTTTGACTTACTAACGGGCAATTGCGGCCGACACAGTGGGCCAGCGCTGCTATGCTCTCCGCCCCCCCCCCTTTCACTCTTGGGGTATGGCCGCCTACGGACGGTGGAGCTATGTCAACGTTGCTCTACGACGCGATGTCCGGCCGAACAGCGGCCGGACAATAGCCCTTTTCCTGTATTGAAAGACAGCGCCAAAAGGGCTATTGTCCGGCCGTTCCTAAGGGCGGCTAACCAAGCTCTGGAAAGAAACGACGCTTCCACACTGAAGGCGAGCAAGCAAAGCAGCACAAAGCACTCGGGGTTGTATAAGCACTTCATGTTGTATTCACAGTACCCGTTAGGATACTGTGTGGGCGTACGCTCCGCGTAGCCCTTCGACTTTATATAGGGCTTCTTGTGCTAAGTGGTTACGGACAATGTGAGCGGAAACCGCGGTCGGTCCTGCTTTCGTCTACCCACTATTATATATAGGGGACAGACTTCGGCACAAACTTGCGTCGACTGTGTGCAGTGCAACACTCTGTTAGGGTCGTACGAAAACACGCTTCTAAGGCCTTGTAAAGTAAGTACGGACTTTGCTTATAGCAAGCACTTTCGTGGCCGGAGCGTAGCGCCACAGTCGACGGACCGTAATTACACAAACGCTGTACGGCGGCCCTTGGTTTTCGTTTCTTTTGTTGTGCTCGCTTCGCTCGCACCCTCTAGTTGTACTGCGAAGCAAACCGTTCCGGCAGGCGGCGCGTAAGCCCCAAGCTTCTCCGATCCGGGGCACGTATTAAGCCAGGAACGGATCGTAATAAGGCGCTTTCATCACCCAAAGGCAAGATCAAAAAGGCAGCAACTCTCGTAGACCTAGGCGTCTTAGCCCGTGGTAGGTAGCGGCGGTGCACCAGTATAACGGATCTGCGGTGCCCGTGCCTACGACGGCCGCCTCGCTTGAACAGACCACCCCTTATAGGCGTCCCAAGCAACGCGGCGCTGCTTCTATTACGAGACTGGATATATAACACAGAAACCAGCCAAAAGGACGGATTAGAGGGGAAAAAGCTCGCGAGCAAAGCGAGCGAGGGGAATAACGACTACATACATAGACATGAGGCCCTGAAAACCGCAAGCGCTGTCGCTTGCCGTTGTATACCGGTTCACGCCCTACGACCCCCCTTTATATACTAAGTCTTATATGATATTTCGTTTGTATACTCCAGAATTTCACTTTGGATAAAAGGGTTTTAGTTTTCGGTTGAGATAGCCACGGCCTCTTTGGGAGAAAGACGCCGACAAGATGAGAGTCTTTGAGTTTGGTATAGAGCTTGACAAAAACTGTGTGTTAGAATTATAGTTTGTTTTATAAAACCAGCTTTGTGGTGAGGTTGCGAAAGTTAGTTACTTGACTGAAAAGGGGGGATGACTGCCATATAACACAAGCTAGAGGTTTGCTCTACATAGAGTATCTAGTTCGAGTCCGTCCCCTCTCCCACCCCCTCTTGTGGTGAGCGACGGTTAGATATAAAGGCTTTGGTTTCTAGGCGGTTCTTCGAGGGAGACTTCGTTTGGGAGAGTCACTGGAGTTACTTTGCGAGCACCCACTTGCTTTTTAGGAACAAGCGCAAACGGCGGGGCCTGGCCACTATTCACGGCTTCTCGGTTTTGACTCCGCGACCCCGACGCCGGCCGGGCGGCACAGGGTTCCCTTTACCGCCTTTCGGCTTCAAGCTACCGCTGCGACGGTCGGGCAGTCTTCGCATCCGTGAGGGACCTATTCTGGATCGCGTTTCAAGAAACCAAAAGGTTACACACAAAGCCTATAATAGCTTTAAGAGCTTACCAGGAAGAGGAGGTGCTGTTCACAAGAGCATCGCTTGCGGTTACTCAGCTAGCACCTAGCAGTCAAGGCTGGGACTCGACTTGCTCCCACTATCCCTGCAAGAAAAAGCACGTCCTCGCCGCTCTGGCTCGAACAGAACCTAGCTAGGGTACGAGCGCTGCGTTAGGGCGGTTACATACACCAAGGAGGCCTGGGCTGGTTTTTACACGCTCGGACTTGGTTAACTTAGGCACGCAACGAAACGACGACTTACTGTAGACGAGCCACACACGACAACCTTGGGTTTTGTGGCTAACCGCCGAAGGAAACAACGAACCCAAGCGTTCAAGGAGCCGTACCCTCGCTAACGTAAGGAGGACGGCTTGCGCCTTTTGTATTCACAAATCCGGGCGGTTCTGCGTGTGGATAGTGTCGTACTCCCAAACACTAGGAACCAAGTAAAACGGGCACAACCTAATAAAAACCGCCTTGGGATATCTTCATAAGCAGGTACTGCAACAACGGACGCGTGTGCTGCTGTCGGGCGCACATGCCCCAGAACCGAGCGGCTGCCCGCCAATCGTGCTTGCTAGGAGTACTTGTTTTTCAAGAAGTACTTTTGAGTAGCACACAAACAAAAGCGTCTTCGCTTTATAAGGAAGGAGGAGCTCGTAGGGGGCGAAAAACAGGCTATGGGATCGCCAAGCAGTGCTCGCCCCCTAGATATAGGAGGATCGGGGGGCGTGGCCAAGCAAACG
>JFJP01038809.1_pt1 | contig 31991 bp, 22 predicted proteins | sample 431651 | NCBI WGS metagenome assembly JFJP01 (sample SAMN02602958, study PRJNA72255) | Microbial mat metagenome, whole genome shotgun sequencing project. | biome: fresh water; feature: sink hole; material: water; isolation source: purple microbial (photo- and chemosynthetic) mats found in... | reverse complement strand
ATACCCAAACATTTTTAACCATCTAAACTAAAAATATCAAAAACCAGTTTCTTTGATGAGGATTTTAGTTTTGTGAATAATTCGGGTTAAGACTTCTCTGCAAATCTCATCATAATTTATTTCAGTTGGACTCAGAAACCCAGTTCCATTTAAACAAGGATTAAGACAATATAAAAGAACCGTCTAAAAAACCGTTGTTTTTCTCTCAGAAACCCAGTTCCACTTAAACAAGGATTAAGACAAAAGATTGAAGTCTTCTTTAGAAAATATTACATCTCTCAGAAACCCAGTTCCACTTAAACAAGGATTAAGACCTGTTATTCTTTTATCATTCTTTGGAAAGCTTCTATACTCAGAAACCCAGTTCCACTTAAACAAGGATTAAGAACGGTTGAAAAACAGAATAGAAGTCTTATTAACTAGCCTCTAAAAACTCTGCATGAAACAAACCTATCTTAAAAATACTAAACAGATGTACCTGATCTGATTGATTTACAATGATTAGAAATCAGTACATATCCGTTCAGTCAGTCCGAACTGCGTTCCATTCTTTTCCGAAATAGGATTAACAGCAAAGGCACAAAGACGCAAAGTCGAAAGTGCAAATGGGATTTTTGTTTCACGCAGAGTCGCGCAGATTTAACCGCAGAGTTCCGCAGAGGTATAAAAAAAGATCAGTACTATCTGTTGAATCAGTAAGATCTGCGTTCCATTCTTTTCCGAAATCCGAAATCACACTTCCGAAATGGCAATAAGCCACGAATTCACGAATTTTGCACGAAAAACTCATCATTCATCACTCACAATTCACAATTTATCCTGCGTTCCATTCTTTTCCGAAATAGGATTAACCGCAAAGGCACAAAGACGCAAAGTCGAAAGTGCAAATGAGATTTTTGTTTCACGCAGAGTCACGCAGATTTAACCGCAGAGTTCCGCAGAGGTATAAAAAAAGATCAGTACTATCTGTCGAATCAGTAAGATCTGCGTTCCATTCTTTTCCGAAATCCGAAATCACACTTCCGAAATGGCAATAAGCCACGAATTTTTCACGAAAAACTCATCATTCATCACTCACAATTCACAATTTATCCTGCGTTCCATTCTTTTCCGAGATATTATAAGGCAAGATTACGTTAGAATTCCTTTTTGTTATACAAATAAGCCGTTGACAGAAATAGAAATTTTATTTAACTAACTAATAAGCAAACAAAGGTATAAAGTAGAGCGCACCTTTGGAGGAATGGTCATATGGTTTGGAATCATCTATAAAAAAATTACTGATTAAGTCATTTTTTAGTAATTTTAACCCATCATTACATCGACGGTCGTAGGAGTTATACCCGGACGTCCATTAAAATGAACTAATAAATAGTTGTGCTATGAATTATAAAAAAATAATATTATTATCGGCGTTATTGGCTTTTCTTTTTGCTTGCAAGCCTGGCGAAGAAAAACAATCAAAAAATGACACTATGACAAATCTTGAAGGAAAGATGAATGTTTATCAGGTATTTACACGTCTTTTTGGTAATACCAATACTACCAACAAACCCTGGGGAACAATTGAAGAAAACGGAGTGGGTAAATTCAGTGATTTTACCGACAAGGCATTGTTGGAACTTAAAGATTTGGGAATTACACATATCTGGTATACTGGTGTACCGCATCATGCCATGATTACCGATTACAATGCTTACGGCATTGGCAACGATGACCCCGATGTGGTAAAAGGTCGTGCTGGCTCGCCTTATGCAGTGAAGGATTATTACAACGTGAATCCGGATTTGGCTACTGACCCAAAAAACAGGTTGCAGGAATTTGAGGAGTTGATAAAACGCACGCACAACAGCGGGTTGAAGGTTATCATCGATATTGTTCCAAACCATGTAGCCAGAAATTACAAATCGATAAGCAAACCCGAAGGCATTGCAGATTTTGGCGAAAACGATGATAAATCGGTTGAGTACAACCGCAAAAACAATTTTTATTACATTCCCAATCAAAAGTTTGTAGTTCCGAAATTCCTGAACGGATACTTACCGCTTGGGGGCGAAAAGCACCCACTAGCCGACGGGAAATTCGACGAATTTCCGGCCAAATGGACAGGCAATGGCTCACGAAACGCCCAACCTGATTTTTACGACTGGTACGAAACCGTAAAAATAAACTACGGTGTGAGACCCGATGGAAGCTACGATTTTGATACGCTACCGGCTGATTATGCTCAAAAAGATTACAAAGCACATTACGAATTTTGGAAAGGCAAAGATTTGCCCGACTCATGGTACAAATACAAGGACATTTGCCTCTATTGGCTAGACAAAGGAGTAGATGGTTTCAGGTACGATATGGCCGAAATGGTTCCGGTAGAGTTTTGGAGTTATCTCAATTCTTCAATAAAAATGGTTAATCCTGATGCTTTTCTGTTGGCAGAAGTTTACAACCCATCCATGTACCGCGATTATATCCACAAAGGGAAAATGGATTATTTGTACGACAAGGTGGAACTATATGATACGCTGAAACACATCATGCAGGGCAGAGGAAGTACAAATAATTTGCCTGAAATTTTCAACCACCTTTCCGATATTGAACATCACATGTTGCATTTTCTCGAAAATCACGACGAACAGCGTATAGCGAGTAAAGATTTTGCGGGAAATGCCCTGAAAGGAAAACCTGCCATGGTGGTTTCGGCTTGTGTTAGCACGTCGCCAACGATGATATATTTCGGGCAGGAAGTAGGCGAACCCGGTGATGGTAACGCCGGATTTGGCAGCGAAACCCGTACTACCATTTTCGATTATTGGGGCGTTCCAAATCATCAGCGTTGGGTAAATAATGGTGCATACGATGGTGGTCAGCTAAATCCTGAGGAAAAAGAATTGCGTGAGTTTTACAAAAAACTGCTCAATTTTGCACGTAGTAGCAAAGCATTGAAAGGCGAATACCGCGAAATTCATTTTCACAATTTAAAATACAGCGAATTTTACAACGACCGTTTATTCTCGTTTGTACGATATTCGGGTGATGATAAAGTGATTGTGGTTTCTAACTTCAGCGAAACAGATACTTACGGTTTCAAATTACATCTTTACGAAGATTTGGTAAAAGAATGGCAACTAAAAGATGGTGAATATGAACTTTATGAGATTTTTGCCGAAAATAAAACCCACAAGCTGAAAGTTGAAAACGGCAAAGCATGGATTGAAATCACTATAAAACCGCTTGATTCGTTTATTTTTAAGATGTAGATATCTGGTTATTTCCGAATTTCAAAGTTAAGCGTAGTTTCAAGCTACGCTTAGCTCAACATATCATATTCAGTTATTTACGATACAGTTAAGCGTTGCTTCAGATTCTGCATAGTTCACACGAAGGAGTGAATCAATTTTCATAAAATAAAATGAAAGTCAAACTAAGCCGCGTTTCGTTGCAACAGGTGTTCAAAAATTTCCGCTAAACCGAAATACTAAGACGAAAAAAAATAGTACGTAACGATATCGGAATGAAAGTAAGTTTAAATTATTAAATATATAGCAATGAGAAAAATAGTTTCAGTATTCGTGTTTTTTTGGGCGGCAATACTTTTTATGTCTTGCAACCAATCGACCAAAAAAGAAGTAATGAAAGACAAAACTGCAAAAGAAATACTCGGAAACCCCGAATATTTAGCTGTTTCGTATGGCGGATATAGAGAAGCAACGCGGGATATACAACCTACAATCCCCCAACTGAAAGAAGATATGAAAATTCTTTCGGCTATGGGCATTAAACTGATTCGTTCATACAATGTTCAACTGCCTGAAGTTACAAATCTGCTGAAAGCAATAAGTGAGTTAAAAGCCGAAGACCCCAATTTTGAAATGTACCTGATGTTGGGTGCGTGGATTGACTGCAAAAATGCGTGGAAAGCAGAACCAGACCACTACGCTGAGAGCGAGCAAAATGCAGGCGAAATTGATCGTGCAGTTGTACTCGCCAAGCAATACCCTGATATAGTAAAAATCATAGCTGTAGGCAACGAAGCGATGGTAAAATGGGCAACTGCATATCATGTACAACCCGGTGTAATATTAAAATGGGTAAATCATCTTCAAGATTTGAAGAAAAAAGGTGAATTGTCTGCAGATTTATGGATTACAAGTTCCGATAATTTTGCCTCGTGGGGAGGTGGTGGTACCGAGTATCATGTTGAAGATTTGAATAAACTAATCAAAGCGGTCGATTTTATATCCATGCACACCTACCCTATGCACGATACGCACTACAATCCGAGTTTTTGGGGTGTACCTAAAAACGAAGAGCAATTGACTGACAAGGAAAAAATAGACTCAGCAATGCTACGCGCTCGTAACTATGCCATTTCGCAATACGAAAGCGTAGTTAACTACATGAAAAGCCAGGGGGTAGATAAACCTGTACACATAGGAGAAACAGGCTGGACCAGCACCTCAAACGAACACTACGGCGACAATGGTTCACGTGCTACCGATGAATTCAAAGCTGGCCTTTACTACAAACTCATGCGCACATGGACTAACGAAAAAAACATTACCTGCTTTTATTTCGAGGCTTTCGATGAACAGTGGAAAGATGCAGTAAATCCGCTCGGTTCCGAAAATCATTTCGGTCTTATAACCCTGAAATCGGAAGCAAAATATGCTATATGGGAGGGGGTAGATGCCGGTATTTTCGAGGGATTGACCCGCGACGGCAAACCAATTACAAAAACACACAATGGCAATGTAGACTCGCTCATGCGTGATGTGAAAGTACCGCCAACCGATGCCGAAATTAATTACTTAGATGGTTTGATTGCATCTGATAATAAAAACATTGGATACTAAATATGAAGTAATTCATGCACATAACATGATTAATAAGACAATAAGGCTGTGTCAATGAATCCTATTAATTTCTACTAAGGTTCGAACCATTGATAAGGTTTTAATCCCTCATTTTAAGTTAAAACCTTAGTAGAGAATCATATCGTATAGCAAAGATTACCTTATTACATTATTCTTTTAAATGAATTTGATCGAATAGAATGTATTATAAATAGGACTTATGAGAGAGGCGGATTTTTTCAGCAGACACTATATAACCACATAGCGCATTCTCAATTACAAAAATTTGTTTCACGCAGATTTTCGCAGATTTTTCACGCGGAATCTCGCAGATTTTTTCACTCACTACTCATCACTCAATGTCGTATAGTTAAGAAATAATTAGTCGTTTCGACAGGCTCAACGACCGACTATGACGAAAACTAGACTGGACGGACGCTGAGCTTGTCGAAGCGTGACCTCACTAACTAAACGACATTGATTCACCATTTATAATCATTGCTGTACTGTTCCATTTAAACTCAGATGTAGCCTGAACAGACAAATGACCAAAAAAAACACTTGCGAATGTCATTTTCACAACTAAAATACTGAACTTTGCTTTTCAAAATCTATATTCACTTTGCCCCATTCCATTAAAAACAATACTTCTATGAATTTAAAGGCAGACAGTCGAAGACTAGGTGTAATTATAGCTGCAGTTTTATCTGCATACAACCTACTCAACAACAGTCAGTACTATCTCGAAACTAGCTATTTGAGCATAGTTGTCAGTTTTATTGCCACATTTGTATACGTCTTGGTCAGTTGGTTTGTCATCTCGTATGTACTCAATTATTTCGAACATGGCCATAAGCGATTAAACTATATATACGGAATAATCATACTATTGGCAAGCACGACAGCACTGTTGGGTGTTTTTTATTACATTGGTACACAAGTACGTACCGAAATACACTCATTGCTACCCCGTCGCGAAAACGTGCAATTGTATATCCTTTTCAGGGGTGTAGCCAGTTTGTTTTTCATATTTGTTATACAAATTGCACTGCGTTTACATGAGAAATCGCAAAAAGTAGCCTTTCAGAATCAGCAATTGCAAACCGAGAACATGCGCGTGCGGTTTGAAGTATTACGACAGCACGTGAATCCACATTTCCTGTTCAACTCACTCTCCACTTTGCGTTCGATGATACACACAAACGATGCTCATGCTGAAGATTTTGCAATAAAACTAAGCGAAATATACCGCCAATTGCTTCTGAAAAAAGAAAAAGACCTCATTCCACTGAGCGAAGAGCTTGACTTTCTGGCGGATTACCAATATATGTTGCTTGCACGTTTTGAGGGAAAACTCATTATGAATATCGAAATTCCGCCAAGTTTGTTGCATTTTCTCATTCCTACATTTAGTTTGCAGTTATTGCTGGAAAACTGCATAAAACATAATATTATTTCACAAGAAAAACCTTTGACAATCAGCATATTTAATACAAGAGACGACAGCCTAATCATAGAAAACAACTACCAAACCAAAAAGACAGTAGAGCCAGCATCGGGTACGGGGCTTCAAAATCTGGAAATGCGCTTCACGCTTCTTGGCATACAGCAGGGCATACAAGTTTTTTCGGATGAAAATGTTTTTCGGGTAAAATTAAAACTGATAGATCCTCAGCTTTTATGAAGATATTAATTTTAGAAGACGAACCCAAAACAGCGAACATTCTGAAAGAAATAATCTTACAAATAGATTCCTCTATTCAGATATTAGCTGTGATTGACAGTGTGCAAGGTGCAGTGCAATATTTGGGCGGTGCTCTGCAAGCACCAGATTTGATATTCATGGACATTCAACTAGCTGATGGTACATGCTTTGAGATTTTTGATCAAATAAAAACCAATAGTCCAGTAGTATTTTGCACAGCTTATCACCAGTTTACTTTACAGGCTTTCAAAGCAAATGGTATAGATTATATACTGAAACCTGTAAAAACAGCCGATGTTTCGTCGGCTTTACTAAAATACAGCCAACTTAAGCAGACATTTAGCCAAATTCCAAATTTGGCAGAAATACTCAGGGATGCATTTTCACCCCAAAAAAATTACAAAAATACAATTCTGGTTCGTTCAAAAGAAAATTACATCCCATTGCCTTTATCCAAGGTCATGGCTTTTGTGGTAGATACCGAAATAGCGTATGCCTTAACTTTCGACTCTTCAAAATATGCCATATTTAAACCCATGCAAGAAATTGAAGCAGATGTGTCGCCACATGTCTTTTTCAGGATTAATAGACAAACACTCATCAACCGCAATGCGATAAAAGAGATTGAGCCATATTTCAATCGAAAAGTAGTGGTAAAAACTCAGCCCAAAATAAATTATGATCTTGTAGTAAGCCGATTAAAAGTAACCGAGTTTCTGAACTGGATAGAACAAGCTTAAAACTGTTCAATTCGTCCCTTCTTTTGTTCAATTCAGCCAAAAACTAAACAATCCATCCTAAAAGTTAATTCATATTTGTATCATCAAATGATACTAACAGGATGAAAACACTTTTTATTTTTTTAATCATAGCTATACGCACTTTTACAGTAACGGCTCAAAATGACCCCGATCGTATATTGGGCGTATGGACTAGCGACGAGAAAGACAGCCATGTAGAGATTTACAAGTATGCCAATACATATTGTGGTAGAATAATCTGGATAAAAGACCCTTACGACAAAAACGGATATCCTAAACGCGATATTAATAATCCGGATCCTAAAAAACGTGCACAAAAAATAGTAGGCATGACAATGCTTACAGGACTCAAATACAAAAACAACCAATGGGTGAGTGGCAGTATCTACGGCCCCCGACGCGGTGCTTACGCAAATTGCGATATAAAAATGGATGACAAAGGACAATTACATATCACAGTTTACCAAGGTATGCTTTCCGCAACTAAAATATGGACCAGGTTATGAAAAAGACCTTTCTCATAGCGCTTTTCTGCGCATTGCAATCAGTAACTTGTTTGTCGCAGACATCTTTTAATACATTGGATGAGCTGTGGAACTATGCGCTTAAAAACAATACAAATATGCTTATACATGATCTTCATATACAGGAAGCGAAAATACAAAGAACAGCAAGTCTTCATTATTTGTACCCCAAAGTAGCTGGAAATTTTTCAAGTCAGTACAATATATCATTGCCAGAAACTCCCGTACCGGGCGAATTATCAGGCAAGCCCGGTGAAACAGTGTACCTGAAGTTTGGTCAGGAATACTCATACAATACAGGTATAAGCATAAACAAATCGGTGCTAGACTGGCAAGCACATTACCAGTCAAAAATTGCCAAGCTAACCATTGAATTGAGAGAGACACAAAAAGATTACGATGTGCAAATTTTGAAAGAACAGATAGCCCAGCTTTATTATGCTGCGTTGGTCGCAAATATGGCCTTAGCCATTTCGGACAAAAACTTACAAATAGCCGACTCTCTTTACTATCTGTCTGACCAAAGATTTGGTCAAGGAATCATAGATGAATTTACATACAACCAATCGGCCATGTTTAGACTCAATATGCTGAAGCAAAACATTCAGGCTCAACAATACGCTGATGATTACACCATGCAACTAAAACTGATTATAGGTATGTATGCATCTGATACATTGGTACTGAGCGAAAATCTGGAATATGTTCCGGAAACAGATTTCGTCATTGCCTCAAATGAAATCCCTGGAAAGTTATCGGGGTTGCAAACTGAAATATCTGCATACGAAGTTAAAAAAGCATTGTCAGCGTTTACCCCCAAAATTGATATTGTAAAATATTTCGGATATCAACAATTTCAAAATGATTTTAACCTGAAATTCGATCAAAACTATTGGAAACCCAATAGTTACTTAGGTCTCTCAGTCACTATTCCGCTATTTACGGGATTTGTAAATACCTCATCGTATAAAACGTCTAAAATAGAATACACCATAGCCCAAGAACAATGGATGGATATGCAAAGACGAACCATAATAGAAGATAGTATGCTGTATAACAAATGTATAGCCAATAAAAAACAATTGGAAATTGAAAAAGAGTTATACATAACCAACCAAAAGAATGAGAAACTAGCAGGAAGCAAATACGCTCGCGGTATAATAAACCAAACCGAGTATTTGATGGTTTTATCAGACATGTTGGTTGCCCAGAACAATTACCTCTCATCTTTATCAGAACTCCTGATTAGTATAGCAACTATTAAATCCAAAAACCATAGCAATAAACTGAATTATGAATAAAAAAATAGCAGCTATAGTATTTTTATCATTATTGGCCATTGGTTGCAGGCAAAACAATACGGTAACTCCCCAACGAAAAGACATCGTGGATGCAGTTTTTGCAAGCGGGTATATAATTACAACACATGAATATGCAGTTACATCACATACCGAAGGATATATCACAGATTGCCTTGTACAAGAAGGCGATTCTGTAAATATCAACGATGTTTTATTTCAAATGAATGATTCAGAACAACAAGCTCAACTGGAAAGCGCGTTGGCCAATTACCAATATGCATTATACAATTCAGGTTCCGGCTCTGCCAGTCTCGCACAACTGAAAGCCCAGAAACTTCAGATACAAAATAAGCTGAGCAACGACTCTATCATATACACCCGATATAGCCAATTGGTAACTACACATGCCATAGCTCAGATAGAGTATGAACGAGCTGAGTTGGCCTACAACAATAGTAAACAAGACCTATTATATATAAACCAACAGATACAAAACACCCAAAAAAACCTGGATTTGGAGATAATGCGTACTAAAGCCTATCTGGTAGCGCAACAAAACAACAAATCCTATTTTACGCTACAAAGCAATACCAAAGGTAAAATACTTCAGGTTTACAAAACGGCGGGTGAATTGGTAAAACGGGGTGAAACAGTTGCATATATCGGAGCGGGCGATTATGTAGTTAAGCTTTACATTTCTGAAGATGATATTGATGATATAAAACCTAACCAAGATGTATGGATTGAGCTTAACACCCAAAAAGGAAAAAGTTTTTTAGCTAAAATTCATAAGATATACCCTATGTTTGATACGAAAGAACAATCGTTTATAGCGGAGGCCATTTTCGAAGAACCAATTGACAATTTGAGAGTTGGAACCCAACTGCAAGCCAATATTGTACTCTCACACATAAGCAATGCACTGGTAATACCTTCTACTTACCTGATGCCAGAAAATTATGTATTTGCCGATGGCAAAAAAACAAAAGTGAAGACCGGCATTAAAACCATGGAATGGGTAGAAATTCTGAATGGCATTGATGAAAATACCACATTGGAAATACAATAAACAACAACCAACATGAAAAAATCTGTCAACTTTCAGATTTCAAGCGTACACTTGTTGTCTCACCTAGGGCAAACCATAGTGGCGGTGCTAGGTGTAACTTTTGGAGTATCTATGTACATATTCATGAATAGTTTTGTGAATGGTGTAAACAAAGTTCAGGATGACATGGCATTTAGTTCAATGGCACATCTAAGAATTTTCAACGAAAACACTACCCAAACCTACGATCCATTGCAGATTTTAAATAAAAATGACAATACCGTTTTCCATATACAAAACTCCAAAAAAATACAATACTCAGAGGGAATCCGCAATGCCGACGAAATAACAACTTTCCTGTATACTCAACCGGAAATAACAGCAATTGCCAGCCAATTAAATTACAATGTCTTTTTCAGGAACGGCTCGAAAAAAATTAACGGCATGTTATCCGGAATTGAAGTTGAAAATGAAAATAAACTTTTTGATATAGGGGCCAAAGTAAAGGAAGGGAAATGGACAGATTTAAATTTCCAGAAATCGGGTATTATATTAGGCATAGCACTTGCCGGGGATTTGGGGGTAAAACTCTATGACAATGTAAATATACTTACCGCAGACGGCAGTTCTAAGAATCTGATAGTTGTAGGCATTCTTGAAACATCGGTAAAACAAGTAGACAAAACCAAAGCTTGGGTAAATATACAAACCGCCCGCCAGATATATGCTAAAAACCAAAATTTTGCAAGCGATATTGTTATAAACATTAAAGATTTAGAAGCTACCGATGTATTCCGGCGCAAGATTGCCCCTACACTACCTTACCAAATTGAAACCTGGCAATCTGCCAACGAACAATTGGTAGCCATGACCCAAATACGCAACATTCTGGCCATTGCCGTTTCGCTTACCATATTGTTTGTAGCCGGATTTGGTATATACAACATCATGAATATGACTATAAATGAAAAAATAAAAGAAATAGCCATACTAAAGGCTCAAGGATTTTCAGGATATGATATTACAATAATTTTTCTTTCTCAAGCTGCCATCATAGGCTTAATAGGCAGCGCTGTAGGGGTAGTATTCGGTTATTTTATCTCATTGCTCGTTAATAATATTCCTTTTGAAATAGCAGGCCTATCAACATTGCCCATCTATTACAAAACGCCGGATTTTGTACTGGCTGTAATATTTGGCATTTGTACTACACTCTTAGCAGGCTTTTTACCAGCTCGTAAAGCATCAAAAATAGATCCCGTAATCATCATAAGAGGTTAATAAAAATGAAGAATACTGCACTAAAAATCAGGCACCTGATTAAATACTTTCATGATCCGTCTACCTTTCAGGTTCTAAAAGGAGTTTCTTTTGATGTAAACAAAGGTGAGTTCCTCTCAATAGTTGGCAAATCGGGTTCCGGAAAGTCAACCTTGCTATACGTACTATCTACTATGGATACAGATTATGAAGGTACACTCGAAATAAACGATCAGTTATTGACCGGTAAAAGCCAGAACCAGTTAGCTGCTTTTCGGAATGAACACATAGGCTTTGTTTTTCAGTTTCATTATTTGTTGCCGGAGTTTACTTCGCTCCAAAATGTGATGCTTCCTGCGCTCAAACTCGGTAGACTAAGCGTAGATGAGATTGAAAATAATGCATACAACACACTTAGGATGCTTGATATTGAAGACCAAGCCATAAAAAAAGCCAGTAAACTCAGCGGTGGCCAACAGCAGCGGGTGGCCATTGCGCGTGCACTCATCAACAATCCGTCTGTAATAATGGGAGATGAACCTACAGGGAATCTGGATTCGAAAAACACGGGCGCGGTGATAGACATATTCAGAGAACTGGCTCAAAATCATAAGCAGACCATTATTTGCGTCACACACGACAACGATTTTGCATCCCGCACCGACCGCACCATCGAAATGCATGATGGTCGGATTTTAAATAGTTTACTTTGAAGCCAGATTACGCATTAGAAATTTTCTTTTGTTAGTCCAAAGGATATTCCCATTAACTTTGGAACCTTTTTCGTCGTTTTTTTGTTAGTGCAATTTTTAGTTTCAGTTTGTCACCTATTTTCTCAAAGTATGCCCCTATTGTAAAGGTTGTATAACTTAATGTAGAAAGACTTTTTTGCGTTTTTCTTTACAGTACAAATATTCTAAAAACTGACATTTAACCCACTTTATGTATTTGAAATCTATAAAAAGGCAATAAAATCAACTTTAGCTACAGATATTCAATATATTCTTTATGCAATATAAACTTGATACTATTTTGATACATCCTTAGGCTAGTAGACAAGTTTTTAATCAATGACTTACAGATTCAAAAGATTTCTAATACACAATTTTGTTTAGTACAAAAAATCTTACAACAATCCGTTCGAACACACTTATTCTGCGAATGCAAACATAACAAGTACAAAATAAACTGGTATAAATTTCTATGCTGAAAAATCAATCAAAAAGCAGGAGTCAGTCCATATAGTAGGCACATCAAAATCAATGTAATATGAAGAATCAATATATGTATTATTAATTCTAGAAATTACGATCATTTGATTCGTGGTTCATTCATTAGTTATTCATAATCAGGTATACCAAATAAGCCAAATAGCTCACTGTGAAAATAACCCCCTCTGCTCTGGTAACCTTGCGAGCATGTAACACAAAGGTTGCTAGAAAAAGAAGTACACTTGCATACAAAGCTACCGTAATATCCACATTGGTGGTAGCACTCAGCGGCAATGGCCTTATGGTAGCAGTAATACCCAGAATCATGAAAACATTAATGATATTTGATCCAACAATGTTGCCCACTGCAATATCAGAGTTTTTCTTATATGCCGCCACTACTGAGGTTGCAAGCTCTGGTATTGAGGTTCCTACAGCAACAATGGTAAGGCCTATCAGCGAATCGCTCATACCCAAGTATCGTGCAATAGTAACTGCGCCTTCTACAAAATATTTTCCACCAAAATACAATCCAGCAACACCAAGTACTATGTACATCACAGATTTCCATAAGGGTTGTGGCACTATTGCCTCATCGCCTACATCTTCTGCACCGGCTATCTGAAATGTATAGTACATAAAAATGATGAAGAAAAATAAATAAACAACACCATCTGCTCTGGAAATAACATTTATTGGGCCTCCGTCAAACCAAATATCATTTCCGGTAACTCCGATGAGCAGTATAGCCAACACAACAAGTGGTATTTCTTTGTATTGAGTATTTTTTTGTACAGTGAGTGGGTAAACCATAGCAGAAATACCCAAAATAAGCAAAATATTGGCAATATTGCTCCCCAATATGTTTCCGACAGCGATATCGGTATTTCCATTGATTGCAGAAATTACACTAATGGCCAGCTCTGGAGTAGATGTACCTATGGATACAATAGTAAGGCCAATGACCATGTCTGAGATTTTCAATCGTTTTGCAATTGAAGAAGATCCTGAAACCAAAATATTTGCGCCTACTATGACTACTGCTAGACCGGCTACTAAAAACAATAAGCTAAGAATCATGTTTTTAAATATTTAAATAGAAATGAATATTCAAGTAAAATCTGCACAAAACATAACTAGATTCATATATAAGTTTCTGTCGCAATGCGGCTGCAATATATGTATAGAAATTCAATCTAAAAAGAATGTTTAAAACCCAAAACCAAGCGACGTTTTATTAAGCACTCAGGCTTGGTGCACCTTTTAGTTTAGTTTAATATTTGTCAATGCATGAGATATTGTTATTCCTCATCAAATCAAAAACTTGGGTAATACCCTAACCGAACTCTTATGCTACAAATGCTCAACAAAAGACCAATGGAAATTAAGATATAATGCTATTTTATTCAAAAAATTGAAAACTTTTTTTATAAAAACTCGTAATATAGTATTATAAGCCCAGAATATTCTATATCTAAGAATTGAAAAATTATTAGAACTATCTATAAAACTCGCCAATGCTTATGAAACATTATCTATCAAAACTAGCATCCTTAGCCGTTAATACTTTATTGATCTCAGTATTTGTGATGAACTTGCAAACTGGATTTGCCCAAGTAAATGGTGACTACCGAACCAGAGCAACCGGAAACTGGAACTCAAACGCCACCTGGCAAAAACGCACTGGCGGAGCATGGGTAAACTGTACTGCGGGAGACTATCCGGGTGTTGCTGCAGGATCAGGAACTGTAACTATTCTCAATGGTCATAATGTTTCTCTGAACGTAAGTCCTGCAAATGCTATTGGTGCGCTGTTAGTGGGCAATGCAGGTTCAACCACAACGGCTCTTACATTCAGTTCCTCAAATACACTTACTGTAACAGGTACGGTTACAATAGTACCAATTACGACTAACAATAATAATAGAACACGCAGTTTGGTGTTAAATGCAGGGGTATTGAATGCAGGAAATATAGTGATGAATACCCCGAACGCCGATTCACGCGATGCATTTATAAGTCTGACAACCGGAACCATCAATGTAAGTGGCAATATAACCATGAACTCAACCAACCTTCGAAATTATATTCTTTTTTCGGGAGCAGGTAAATTGAACATAGGTGGCACTATTACTGGTGGCGGTATCACCAGCACAGCAGGTGGAGGTACCAACGTACCTACTTCCGGAACCGTAAATTACAATAGTAGTTCTGCGCAAAACATAGGAACATATACTTATTTTAACCTCGAAGTATCTGGCGGCAACACAAAAACACTGATAGGAAACACCGCTGTAAACAACACGTTGGTGTTCACCAATGGCTTGCTAAGTTTACAGAATTTTAATCTTACCCTTGCCCAAACGGCTACTATCACCGGTTCCTTTTCATCGACAAACATGGTACTCACAGGCGGTACTGGATATCTTGTTAAAAACTTTGCCACCGGAAATACAACAGCATTCACATTCCCCGTTGGTGAAAATACGGGGACTACAGAATATTCACCACTTACGATAGATTTTAGCGCCAACTCCAATGCAGGAACTGTAAGCGTAAATGTGGTGGACGCAACCGAAAGCAATATCAGCAATTCACTCAATTATCTGACACGCTATTGGAATATTCAATCTACTCTCAGTACATATACCTACGATTTGACATTTAATTATAGTGCATCTGATGTGAATATACCTGCAACCGAATCAGAACTTTTATTGGGATGGAGTCAGGGAACTTGGAACAGTATTGCAGGAACTACGGTAAATACTACCAGCCATACAATTTCGTCAGCTGCTCTTACAGAAGTTACTGCTCCACTTTCAAATACTATATTTTCAGGTATCAAGCCTATACCAATGTTTAATTATTCAGTTCGAACCGGTAATCTGGGAACTACATATGACTGGATAGATTGCTCTGACGGAACAGAGCTCACAGACCTTGATATAGTAGCATGGGCTTATTCCCCACTAGATGACGGGTATTGGCTCATCAACTGGCCATTCAATTTCCAAGTTTACAATTCAAGTTACAGCACCAGTTCATCCATAGGAATAAGCACTAATGGTTTTCTGCGATTCAATGGCATACCTACCAATAACTACACTACTGCAAGGAATTACGACCTTAATGCCGCCGGTACGAATATAGGTCAGGTTTTACTTATGGGCATTACAGATGCTTTTTTTGAGACCGATGAAGAAAGAGTTTTCTACAAAGTTACAGGTACGGCACCAAACAGGGTGCTTACCATCGATTTTCAGAATATGGGTATTTATGGAAATCCATATTTGTATATTGATATTCAAGCAAGTTTCTACGAAACCACCAATAAAATAGTAATGAGGGTTGGGAATAGTAACTTTGAACGAGATAATGCAGACATCGGTATACACAGCGGTATTGCAGGTTATTACCACTATTGGCAAGATGCCATGTATTCTACTCCTTTCACATGGATTGAATATACGCCATTATCATCCGTACCATCCCCCCAGAATGCAGACTCCTACGTGGATGATACCGGAGTAACACAACCTGCAGCCGGAAACATAGCATCGAGTGCAGTAACAGAGTTACAAGCCACAGATGTATTCAAATTTAAAATATTTGACACAGGTGCATCTGACGGTTTGCCAACAACCGTTCAACGCTTGCGCATATACAATAATTTTCCGACCAATAGCGCCGTAAATCCAAATTATCTGGACGTAGAATTTGATCCGGGTGCATTTGTAATAAACAATGGGCAGAGCAAAGAAATAACCATGAAAATCTATCTAAAAAATGCGACACAGGCGGAAAATGGAAAAACATTTCAGTTCTATTTAAGTGTTGCGAATCATTTTTTTGCATCTGATTACTCCGGAAGCCAATTCGCTGCCACTTTCCCGGGTGCTAATTTTGTTTCCAATATTTTCACTATCAACTTCACAGCAACAGAGCTCAGGTTTATTACCGAACCTCCGGCACTGGCATATAAAGATGCAATCATCAACCCTATTGTACAAGTTGCACTCACCGACGCTGCAGGAAATATTGCAAACAGCACATCAGGCGCTACCATTACATTATCCAATATAGAAGGCATAAGTATGAGCGGTTTTACGGCTACCCTCACCAATGGAGTAGCTACATTTTCAAGTCTTCAGTTTTCGGCCACAGGTGGCCCCTTGGCACTCAATACCAGCAATACAAACGGGTATACCAATACCTCATCCGACTTTATCACCATAGCAGTAGCGGCAATACTATTCCAAGATGATTTTACCACCGATAAAGGCTGGACTGCATCAGGTACTCCAGCATGGGAGCGTGGTGCACAATCTACCAATGGCCCAACGTCTGACCATACACCCACTTCTGTAGATGATATGTGCTATGGTACAGTAATCAATGCAAACTACGGAAGCGCAGGCGATGCTTACCTTACATCACCCATTTTTGATTTAGCAGGTACCACCAACCCCGTTATCAATTTCTGGATGGATTTATCCACACAGTTTCCTACCAACGGGGGAACTGTGCAAATGAGGGTGATGAACTCAGGAGTTTGGGGCGCATGGACTACCCTCTCCCTTTCGGACGAAGGATACCTTGCCAATGCGCCCAACTATAGCGATATTGCTGGTTTGAATAACGGCGTTCCCGGATGGAGTGGAGATATTCCCACTGGCGATTGGGTACTTACTATGATAGACATCTCAAACCTCACCACCACAGGACTTACAGGCATAACCAGTTCAAATCAGATTCAACTTCGATTCTGGTTTGGCTCTACGAGTACAAATACAGCATTACCTGGCTGGTATATCGATGATTTTGCAATTCTGTATTCGACTTTCCCCGGGTTGTGGAAAAAAACTGCAATTTCAACAGATTGGGCAACTACAGCTAACTGGGACGATAATGCCATACCAGACAATACGGTGACGGTAACAATTCCTTCAGGTGCTGCGTTTTATCCGGAAATTGACGAAACTGCCAATTGTTTCAAATTGATAGTATATAACAGTGGATTGGTAACCCTTAAAAGCGGAGGTACGCTCAATGTATCTCAGTTTTTGGAGGTTGGAGAAGGAGTATCCGGTGAATTTGTAGTAAACGATGGTACCTTAAATATAGGTACCAATTTGCACAGCCGCACTGGTTCCATCATCCGTTTCAATGGGGGTACATCCAATTTTACAGACTTGCGCCGTACTCTGAATATCACAGAGGCAGCCGGCACCATCCATTTTGCGGGCGGAACCATCAATGCGAATGGGAATATTTTGCTCGGCACACTGGCTAACGGAACTATGACCGGAAATTTTGTAATAAACCTGCTTGGTAATTTTAAAATGAACCACAATGCTACCAACAATCAATGGCCTACCATAACCGGAGGTACGCTGAATATGCAGGGCACATCGGGGACTATCATATCTTCTGATGCCGGAAATGAAGCCCGTATTTACAATCTGAACATACGAAATACTTTCGGTGTTTCAACTTCTGGTTCTGTGCATGTATTCAACAACCTTGACGTATTTCCGGCTGCCAGCCTCACCAATAATGCCGGGAATAGCCTGCTTGTTTCTAATGACTTTACTATCAACTCCGATGATAAATTTACTGGTTCTTATATCGACAATCTGAACACTGTAGTTTCCGGAACAACTACCGTAGAACGATATATCAAGAATGAGGTTTGGCAGTACATTGGTATTCCGGTACAATCAATAAGTTCAAGTCTATTCGACGAAAAGAATTTTTATTATTACGATGAATCGGTGCCAGACAGATGGCTGAATAACAATTTTGTAGACAATTTAGACCAATTATCGTCTATTACCGGTTGGATAAAACCCTCTGGAGTATTGAATACAGCATGCCGTGGATATGCTTATTCGTATTATGCCTCTACAATAAATTTTACAGGTACATTAAACAGTGGCGACCAAAGTATAGCTATAACCCATACCAACACCCCATATGCACCTCTATTCAATGGATGGAATCTGGTTGGGAATCCTTATCCAAGTGGAATAGACTTAGATATGATCGACAAAACAAATATGGATGGTGCTGTTTATTATCTGGATGATACTGATGATAGCGAATACAATAATTTCAGATATTATGTCTCTGGAGGTGGTTTGCCTTTCCCCGATTTTACTTCGGGTTTTGCGGTAAACGACGGTGCAAGAATTATTCCTGCAGGACAAGGATTCTATGTAAGAGCACTTACTAATACTACATTCAATATACCCAATTCAGCCAGGGTACATACAAACCAGACACAATATAAAAAAGGGTCCATTCGCAGTGAACCCCAAAATATTCGTTTCTATATAGGTGCAAAAGGGAATTTTGACGAAGGCTTACTGGTATTTACTCCTTACGCAGACTTAAACTACGACTCATCTGCAGATGCCTTTAAACTGTTTCCGGGAAGCCAGATGCCTCAGATTTACAGCATAACCCCAAATTTTACACGCTTGGCAATCAACTTTTCGCCAATGGCCGCCGAAGAAGTGATGCAAGTAAGAATTGGTGTTCTTGCCCCAAAAGCAGGCAACTATAAATTGCGATTCGACTTGAGTGCATTCAATGAATATGGTCATGTTTATTTTAAAGACAGATTATCAAACACTTTCACCGAAATAACCAGCAATCAGGAACTGGATATATACGCCGATGCCGGACAACATGACAACCGTTTTGCCTTGTATTTTTCAAACAAAAACCTCACTTCGGTCGACGATTGGAAAGACGCAATAATTGAATATACAAACAATAAAATTACTGTAACCAGCTACAACACAGAATTTGAAGGTGCAGGCGTACTTATAACCAATGCATCAGGACAAACAATAGGCACAGGAAAACTCAATCAGGGGCAGTTTACCCTCGAAACAGAAGGTTTGGCGAAAGGAGTATATATGTGCTTTATCATTGGTCTGGAAAAACATACAAGCCTGAAATTGATGTTATAAGCAAAAAACGTAATTTATGAGTGCTGATGATTAAAATATTTTCCGTTTAATCATCAGCAAAGCTCATGCGTGAAATATTTTTCGCAGGGTTCTAAAACTTCATCTTCAGAATATGCGGTTTATTTTGGTATAAATGCAAAATCAATTCACCAAAAAGAGTGTTGGCCCATGCGAACCAACTACGTGAATAAGCATTCGGATTATTTACATCAAACGATTCGTGAATAAAACCGGTGCCTGCATGCGTATTTCGCAATGTCCTGACGCAAAATTCAATTTCTGCATCATCATCAGTAGTCATAGCTTGCATAATCAAACCCAGCGGCCAGATTTTGTTCTCGCCCACATGCGGACCGCCAATTCCCTTGGCATATTTCCCTTCGTTGTACCAAGGATTGCTTTTACTCAAAGAGAATTTCCGGGTATTCATGTAAATATCATCGGTATACGAAGTATATCCTAAATACGGAATTGAAAGCAAATTGGGCACATTGGCGTCGTCCATAAAAAGTGCATTTCCAAAACCATCAATTTCCAGCGCATATATTTTGCCAAACTCTTTCCTCTCAAAAATGGAGAAACTCTTTATTGCTTCGTCCACTTCCTGAGCTAGGTCTGCGAACTGATTTTCCACTTTTAAATCGTTGAAAAACATTCCAAAAATTTCGGCAACTTGTCGCAGGGATACAACTGCGAACATATTGGAAGATATGAGAAAAGGATAAAAAGTAGCATCGTCAGACGGACGAAACATGGAGTGAATCAATCCATTTTTAACAGTAGGATTGCCATATCCCCCTCCATACTGTGTATCCAGCGGATTGCCATTTCCTCTCTGAAACTTATATGGCCCCTTATTCTCTTTTCTCTGCTGTTCTTTGAACGTCTTCAGAATCAGAAGCATTGCCTTTTTCCAATCGTCATCGAAAATAGAATTATCGTTCGTGATTTTCCAATAATGGTATGAAAGCCTCATCACATAGCACAGCGAATCTACTTCCCACTTTCTTTCGTGTACACCAGGCTTCATCTCGGTATAGTCATCTTTCCATTCACTTACTTTCTGTTTATCGTCGTAATAAGCATTGGCGTAGGGGTCGAGTAAAACAAATTCTATTTGCTTGTTGACAACCCCCTTTAGCAGGCTCTTCAATTTATCATCTTCATTTGCCAGACTCAGATAAGGAAATACCTGCGCCGATGAATCGCGCAACCACATAGCATCTATATCGCCTGTTATTACGTAAGTATATGGTTTTCCGTTTACCTGATAAAAATCTACAGTAGTATCCAGGGTATTTGGGAAACAATTCTCGAAAATCCAGGCCAATTCATCATCTTCAATTGATTTTTTGACTTTTTTGATTGTATCTTCCACTGCCGTGGATACAAATTTTCGATTTGCCAAAACAGGTCTTTTGGATTCAAAATCGTTCATATTGAAAAAATTGAAAGATGCCGGCATCATGGCAAAGCCTAAACCAAGACCGGATTGTTTAATAAAGTCTCTTCTGGAAAGCATACACAATTATTATTAAATTCACGCAATTTTTGCGTTACCTTTCAGCAATAACAACAGTTTCAACAGGAAGTTTGCCATAATTCAGCGCAGCTTGCTGGTCGAAATCATTTTCCCATTTGGCTATCACTGCCGAAGCAAGGCAATTGCCTATCACATTTACTGTAGTGCGGGCCATATCCATAAGTTCATCTATTCCCAGAATAATAAAAATGGGTTCTATGGGTAAACCGAAAGATGCAGCAGTACCAAGCAATATGACCAACGAAGCCCTTGGAACACCCGCTACCCCCTTGCTTGTAACCATAAGTGTTAGGCAGATAAGAATTTGGTCGCCAAGAGAAAGATGCACCCCGGCTACCTGTGCCACAAATATGGTTGCCAGCGACAAATAAAGCGTGGTGCCATCCAAATTGAAGCTATAACCTGTGGGTATAACAAAGGATATAATTTTTCGGGGGACGCCAAATTTTTCCATAGCCTCCATGGCTTTGGGCAAGGCAGCCTCGGAGCTGGTAGTAGCAAAAGCCAACGAGGCCGGGCCAAATACAGCCTTGAAAAAATTGACCACCGGAATTTTCATAACCAACATAATGGGAATGAGAACCATAATGATGAAAATAATGAGCGCCGCATAGAGCGTAAGCAACAATTTGAAAAGATTTACAAGTATGCCAAGTCCCATATGGCCAATGGTATATGCTATAGCTCCCCCCACAGCCAAAGGTGCAAAAATCATGACTATATTTGTAAATTTGAACATGGTTTCGGCCAGGCTTTCGGCCAAAGTAAGCAATGGCTTGCGAAATTTTTCGGCTACCAACACCAGTGCTATTCCAAATATGATACTAAAAACGACTATTTGGAGCACCTGCCCCTCATAAATTGCTTTGGCTATATTCTCCGGGAAAATATGTAAAATTATTTCTTCCCAGGTTTGCTTTTTTGCTTCAAGAGTTGCATGAGTAGTGCTCATGGCAGGCACGCCTACACCTGCCTGACTCACATTTATGGCAAAAAGCCCTATAAACAGTGCGATGGTAGACACTACTTCAAAATACAACAACGATTTCCATCCCAGCCTTCCGAGCTGCTTCAGATTGCTATGTCCTGCTATACCTACCACCAAGGTTGCAAAGAGCAGAGGAGCAATAATGGTTTTTATCATACGCAAGAATACCTGGCTTACCACTTGCAAGTGCACAGCTATTTCCGGAAAATCGTGTCCAAACTCCCCCCCCAGCACCATACTGATGAGTATCCACGTAGTAAGAGATTTCTTACGAAAACCATACATGATTAGAAAAAATATAAAAATAACACGCGTAACTGTGGCAAACTCTGCACCAACGGGGAATAAGTCATAGAATTGGAACATATGCACCAACGCTGTAATTGTGAAAGAAATAAGACTAAGGTGTGGTGAATAGAGAAGTAGTTTTTTAATCATAAATTCAGAGGTTTGGGGCATGTACATCAAAATTCATGCGAATAAGCATGTGATACAATTTATTTGAAAAAAAGTTGGGCTTAAATCCGGGGGAAAAAGGAAATGAAGTATTTTGTAAAGCACCACATCGAAGCAATGCTTACAGAAACCTTCGGACTAAAGATATAAAAAAAAATGAATTGGGTTTAATCGATTTATGAAGTTGATAAAAACTTCATGCCTAAGAGCAAAATATCGTCAACTTGTTGTTTCTCACCTTGCCAATTAGATAGCTCTTTTTCAAGTAATTCATACTGTTTTGGCAAAGTTTCGGAATGCACCGACAATAAGAACTCTTTCAACCTATAAGTCTTATACTTTTCGTTGCGCTCTCCTCCCCCTACTTGCGAGTGGAATCCATCAGAGAAAATATACAACAAATCATTATTGAACAATGGTATAGTGAGATTGTTGAACTGAATAGTGTCATGCGGATGTATACCTATAGGCATGCGATCAGACTTAAACTCCAAAAGTTGATCATTGCGTATGATATACAGCGGATTATATGCCCCTGCGAATTGCAACTCGTTTTGGTCGAAATCGAAAATACATAACGCAGTGTCTATTCCGTCTTGTTGCTCCCCCATAGCGCCGCTTTGCTGAAGCACTTCCTTCAGATATAAGCGCAATTTATCCAACACTTCACCTGCCGAATATTTTTGCGCTTGCTTTATAATTTCATTCATAAGCGAAGCCCCAAGCATACTCATAAAAGCCCCCGGAACTCCATGCCCAGTGCAATCGGCAGCCATCACAAACAAACGCCTGTCAACTTCACGAATCCAATAAAAGTCACCACTTACTATGTCGCGCGGTTTAAAAAATATAAAATTCTGTGGGAAATACTTATTTAGTAAAAATTCTTTGGGCAAAATAGCTTTTTGAATGCGTTGTGCATATTGTATACTAGAGGTCAAATCTGAACTTTTTTTCTCAATGAGCCTTTTTTGCTCAATTATTTCATCGCGCTGGACTTCTATTTCGTCGCGCTGTGCGATTATCTCCTCATTTCGCGCTATGAGTTCAGCTCTTTGGTTTATTACTATATTTTCATATTCGCTGTTGGTATTGTGCATAAAAAATATGAGTGCAAGTATAGAAATAATCATGGCAGCCAGAATAATGATTTGTATGGGGTACAAATCCATATTGAAAGGCATTTTACGATAATCTACCCCGAAAAATAAATGTATTTGATCGTAAAAAACATAACATAACATACCGATTATCATATTTGCAAAAGCCTTTTTTCGACTTTCGAAGCCTATGATAACAGCCGGAATGATAGTAAACATAATGAGTGAAAAACGTGGAATGGTATATACAATTATGTCGTTACCTTCACCTACTATTTTCGAATAAATAGTAATAAACATTACCACAATGGGCAGTATATTGGCCATCACGAAAAGTGATGTTTCAACTCGGCCTTTCAGATTTAAATAAACAGTGTATACCAGAATAGGGATGACCAATAAAAATAGATCTGCGAGCAATTCAAATCGCATCACAAATCTTACAATTATTTCACCTATGATATAGAAAAAGACCAAAATACGTACAATCAGATTGTAAAGTATTATGCTTTTTTGCTTATAAACTGGCATATCGTTGCTTACACCAAGCTTCGATAACCACAAAATAAGTTCTTGAGCCTTCATGAATCTTTTTTCAAATATAATGATTATTTTTTTGTAGGTTTGACAATACAAATATTTTTCATACGCCTTTTGCATATTTCACCCCAAACAAAATACAAAACCCGAAAGTAAAACTCTCGGGTAAATTTTAAACCCTCTTTTCGGAAAGCCTTTTTTAAGAATACTTCAGTTCAAACTAATATACTTAATTATTACGAATGAATTAAAATATTGCCAACAATAAGAACACTGTACCTACAAATCCTAAGCCAATGCTCGAAAACCATAGCCATTTGCGATCTGCAATGGCACTGATGGCACAGAGGGCAATGGCAATTTGAAATAAAGTAACTCCCTTAGCCAGCGTATTGTGCATTGCCAGATGCATAGCTGAATGCTCTTCTTTATGTCGAGCGGTTTCTGAAATTTCAGCCTGTTCCTTTTTGTATTCTTCCATTTTGGCCAAATCTTTGGCGTAAGGTTCTTTTCCCATTTCTTGCATCATGCTCACCCTACTTTCTACTACCGAAGCTTTTATAGATTTAGCTTGGAAGTACGACCACTGATTGGAAGCCTGAATTTGCTCAATCATTGCTTCGTTGGCATAATGGCCTGCAAGAAGCGCTGTAATGGCGGCCAAAACTGCAAGCAATGCTGCAGTAAGTGCTACCTTTGTCACCCAACCACCGTTATTGTGGGCTTTGTGGTGAATGTGTTCGTGTAAATGTTCTGTGGGAACTTCGATTTCTGGCATAATTTAGTTTTTGATATTTTTTATTCGGGGACTAATATAATGGCATTTTAGAAAAAATAAAAAACAATGCAAAACCATTTTATATAACAGATAAATAAAGCGTAACACCTGTTTTCCAAAAGAATACGAAGCACCATTTTTAATTATTCCAAGTTAAAATTCAGGAAACCAACCATTCTTTTGCTTCATCTACTGTATCGAATGCCTTAATTTGAGTTGAAGAAAATGAATTGATTGCATTGAGCAACACCTTGCGAGTACCATGTACGCCAACCACGGCCTTCCGATAACTGAATTTTTTGACCCGTATATTTACTTTTTTAAGTTCTAAAAGCACCTCTGGAGGAGCATATGAACCTTCTGTATCCAACAGTTCAAGCAAGTTGGTTTTTCCCATTTTTCTACAACATCTGCAGTTTCATTCATCACCCGTATGGCATCTTCCGATGTCTTCAAATTTCGCCAATCTGAATAATAAATGGTTTTACCTTTATATTCTATAGGATAGATTCGTTCACTCATGATTCAAAGGTTTAATAAAATCAAAAATAAAATTCTCTAATATAAATTAAAACTAACCAAAAGGCAAAATATTATTGGTGAGGTACAGTAAAATAGAATATTGTTTCTTTGTTTATTTCTGATTCAAGCCAAATGCGTCCACCCAGCATATCAATATAAGCTTTCACTATGGCAAGTCCCAGACCTGTGCCTCCATAATTTACTTGTATATTCTTATCCCCTTGCCTAAATGGTTCAAATATATTACTGAACATACTTTTGGGAATACCTATACCGGTATCTTTAACAAAAAATTGAATTTCATGTTCAGAAATCTGGTATCCAAACTCTATATATCCCGTTTTTGTAAATTTGAATGCATTGGCAAGTAGGTGATTAAATATTTGTAATAGTTTTCCTTTATCGGTATACAGACCCATGTTTATATAATCCAAATCATGCTTTACAAACAAATCCATTCTTTTCTCCCTAGCTATTCCTTCAAATTTATGGGCAACCTCAGAAATGATGTCCCGAACATATATCTTCTCTTTAAAAATTTTAACTTGATTCTTCTCAATTGCCGAATAGGTAATAATATCTGTAATTGTATCCAAGAGTCTGTTTGAGCTAGATTGAATAATGCGAACAAAGTGTTTTCGTCGCTCAGAGGTGAGTCCAGGATCATCGAGAAACTCAGAAAAACCAATAATTGCATTCAAAGGTGTTCTGATTTCATGCGAAAGGTTTTGCAAAAAGGCAGTTTTAAGCTGGTTGTTTTCTTCTGCAATTACTTTTGCTTCACGCAATTTTAGGTTTATTTCACTCAGTTCCTCATTTATTTGTTCGTATTCCTGATTTTTAATCTGAAGGCTGAGTTTACTTTCTTCGGCAATAGTAACTGTACTTTTGAGCACAATTTCATTTTCGATGCGCCAAGTTATATCCTGTATAGAAATAATATTGAGGTCACTATCGGTAAACATAGATATTTCAACATATTTTTTCTTCCCATTCTTGCACAGAATACCAAATTCGATGCTCGGTGAAACCTGATTGTTTGCAATATTTCCATTTATATATTCGTGCCATTTAGTTCTGGCTATTTGTTGAAATTCAGAATCGGGATTAGTAGCATGAAACCAATCTTCGATAGATTTGATATCATTTTCGCCGAACCCAAATTTCAGGTGGAACTGACGATTTATGTGTATTACTTCGCCAAGTTTATTAGTTATCATGATAGGCACAGGGTTATACTCAATTGAATTTCGGAACATTTGCTGACTGGTATTGAGCAACATTCTTACTCTTAACTGCAGCTCGCTATAGTTCATAAGTATGAGTGCTACCACAAAACCACTAACAAAAAATACATGTAGAGCCAAAGTCAGGTGCTCAGGGCGCAAAACATTATCGCCACGTAGCAACGAATACCCCAACCCAACAAAAATGAGCCAAATAGACCCAGCCCCTAATATAGTAAGTGCAAATATCAGATGATTTCTTTTTGATTCAGGCAACTCGTTTAGCCCATAAATCTTGCGCAATACCGGCAGATGCGACAATGTGATGACTATTAACAAAAAGGAAGTAAACTGAATTACATCTTTGAAGAAAAAGCCGAACAAAATTTCAGTAGGGAGATAGCTTATTGTGTCTGATGCCGAAATAGGTGGATTCAGTGCTAATATGAACCCAAAAATAAATCTGTAGTAAATAAGAAGCAATGCAACCATAAACACCAACACTTGTAAGTACTTCTTCATGCGCTCAGGTATGCTTATGGCTTCATCTAATTTGCCAAGATAACCAGTAAAAGCGTAAATAATGGTATAAACCAGGCTAGTTGCCAAATTTGCCCAACCATTGTTGGCCCAAAGCCAAAAAGGATATAACGCCCCACCTGATACCGAAGCTATTATCGCATATGGCCAGCCATAAAACAAAGCTATAAGCATAGGAAACACAACCGACCAAGAAAGGTTCACTACTATGGTATCCCATTGAATATGAATCCCAAACTGAGAAAAAACAAAACCCAATACACCTGAAAGCACAGATAATAAAAGCTTTCTGTGCTTGAATACATCATGCTCAAACAGTTTTTTAATATACACTGCTACAAATTTACGATATATAGTCTATTTCTTTTGCATAGTAAAGTAAGCATATTTTAAGCTAAATTTTTGCCTTTAGTAAAAAATAAATCATTTTTATTGGATTCACCTCTGGATTCTATTTCCAGATAAGCTAGAAAAATATTCTATTTCCAGTATTATTGCTGAAATGAAATATGATTCAATAGTTTCAAAGTCGCCACAGTAATCGCCAAGCGGCAGAAAAGGAACCAATAAATCAGAAGCAGCCAAAGCTATAAGCTCTAAATATTTCTCAGGAATTAGATAATACTCCAAGACACTTGAATTCCGTGTTTACTGCGAGTTCATAAGTGCTTTTATACATGAGTGTAGCGCAAGAGTCTACAGTGAGCCAAATTCCAGTTATTGTGATAAAATACCAATACCTTTTACCCAACATATGCTATAATGTTTTATTCGATATTACGGCCATCATCACGAATATACAAACATTTTACGAAAAATTGGTTATTTGATTTTACAAACAACTATCTGACTTTTTTATTGCAAAAAAAATCGAATAACAATGTGTAGGTATTTCTTTGTCCGTGTCCGGTGAAGCTAAGCAGCGTATATATTTCTAATTATGAATTATTTAAAATTATAAAACATAGAATTGACATTTAAGTCAACCCTATGTTTTCATAAAACTACTACAACGATTGCAGCAAGACCAGGTTACTTTGTGTCATAATTTAAAAACACAAAAATGAACGAAGTAGTAATAGTATCAGCCGTGCGCACCCCCATCGGAAATTTCGGTGGCAGCCTGGCACCATTTTCTGCCGTAGAACTGGGTATACTTGCAGCCAAAGAAGCCATCAGGCGTGCAGGTATCAATCCGATTGAAATAAACGAAGCCATCATGGGCAATATTCTTTCGGCCGGATTGGGTCAGAATATAGCCCGCCAAATTTCAGTGCTGGCAGGCGTACCCGAGACCAGCCCTGCTATGACCATCAACAAGCTTTGCGGTTCAGGCCTGCGTGCCGTTTCTATGGCAGCACAGTTCATCATGCTTGGCGATGCCGAGGTTGTATTAGCCGGTGGTACCGAAAGCATGAGCAACGCCCCCTACCTGCTTCCAAATGCACGCTACGGATACCGCATGGATCACGGCCAAATACTGGATTCGATGATAAACGACGGCCTTACAGATGCGTTCAACCACTACCACATGGGCATAACCGCCGAAAATATAGCAGAGCAGTGGAACATTTCGAGAGCAGATCAGGACGAGTTTGCACTCAATAGCCAACTCAAAGCCGAAGCTGCCCAAAAAGCCGGCAAATTTGTAGATGAGATAGTACCTGTTGCCATTCCGCAAAAGAAAGGCGACCCCATCATGTTTGCTGCCGACGAATTTCCAAAACATGGCATGACTGCAGACAAGTTGGCAAAACTACGTCCGGCATTCAAAAAAGACGGTACTGTAACCGCCGGAAATGCCAGTGGCATAAACGATGGAGCTGCCATGCTTATAGTTATGAGCGCACAGAAAGCCAAAGAACTGAACCTAAAACCTTTGGTACGCATAAAATCGTATGGCAATGCCGCCCTCGACCCAAAAATAATGGGATACGGTCCGGTACCTGCTACTAGAGCCGCGTTGCTGAAAGCCAAAATGAGCATCAACGACATAGAACTGATAGAGGCAAACGAGGCATTCGCATCACAATCGCTAGCTGTAGCCCGCGACTTGAAACTAAACCCTGAGATAGTAAATGTAAATGGGGGCGCCATAGCACTTGGTCATCCCATAGGCGCATCGGGTGCGCGTATACTCACCTCGCTCATATACGAGATGAAAAGAAGAAATGCAGCCACCGGCCTCGCTACACTTTGCATTGGCGGCGGACAAGGCACTGCTCTCATAGTTGAAAATATGTAATTTAATCACTTTAGGATAAAAACTTAATTAAAATGAAACGTTTAGAAAACAGAGTAGCCATCATTACAGGCGGTGCCGACGGACTTGGTCGCGCAGGTTCTATTAAATTTGCGCAAGAAGGTGCTACAGTCATCATTTGGGATATGAATGAAACCAAAGGAAATGAAGCCGCAGCCGAAATAAACAATTTAGGTGGTAAAGCAGAATTTGTAAAAGTGAATACCGCAAATTTTGCGGAAGTAGAAGCAGCTACCCAACAAGCATTCGATAAATACGGCAAAATAGACATTCTGATAAACAACGCAGGAATAACCCGCGATGCAAGCATCAAAAAAATGACTTCAGATATGTGGCAGCAGGTAATTGATGTGAACCTTACAGGCGTTTTCAATTGTGCCAAATGCGTAAGCAATTTTATGGTAGAAGCCAAATACGGTCGCATCATCAATACCTCATCGGTAGTAGCGCTGTACGGAAACTTCGGACAAACCAACTATGTGGCTACCAAAGCAGGTGTAATAGGTATGACTAAAACCCTTGCGCGTGAGCTTGGTCGCAAAGGCGTAACTGTGAATGCAGTTGCACCCGGATTCATAGCTACCGAGATGGTAAAGAAAATGCCCGAAAACGTAATAAAGGCCATGGAAGAAAAAATACCACTGGCTCGCTTGGGTGTGCCCGATGATATTGCAAATGCTTATCTTTTCTTGGCCAGCGAAGAAGCATCGTATGTAAATGGTGCAGTGCTGAGCGTAGATGGTGGAATAACCATTTAATATAAAACTTAATAGCAGGGGAAGTTCATGGCTTCCCCTTTTATCTAAAAATAAAATACTTATACCCAAATGAATCCACAAATAATAGCCACCTGGATAGTAATAATACTCTACGCGGCCCTCATACTCTACTTTGTAGTGAAAGGTGCAATGCGCATAAAAGACATGAAAGACTATGCCGTGGGGAATATGAATTTCTCACCGGCTTTCGTGGGCTTATCGTTGGCAGCCGCCATGACCAGTGCTGCTACCTTTGTTATCAATCCCGGGTTTATAGCCAACTATGGCATAAGTGGATTGCTTTCATATGGAGTTTTCTTCCCTATAGCTTCACTGGTTTCGTTGATAGTGCTTACCAAAAGTTTCCGCAGGTATGGATCGGCCAACAAGGCATTATCGCTGGCCAGTTGGCTGGGTAGCAGATACCAAAGTAGTGGCTACAGGCTTTTCATAGCCATACTTAGCGCCCTGCTTATTACTTTCATCGTACTCATACTGGTAGCCGTGACCAAGGTTATAGCCAATGCACTGGCCATAAACGAGGTATACACACTTGCATTTTTTGTGGTATTCGTTTTCGGATACATGATGTTTGGGGGCGCCAATTCAATGGTGTACACCAACACCATACAAGCCATGATAATGATAGTAGTAGCCATCATACTCATAGGCAGCGGTTACAAGTATCTTACCGATGGTTTTTCGGGACTTGCCGACAGACTAAGTGCCATAGATCCATTGCTTTTGGGCGCTACATACCCTACTAGTCCGCTATTCAGAGACATGTTCGAAATCATGGTTGCCCAAATGGTAGTAGGCGCCGCCGTAGTGTGCCAACCACATATCATTACCAAATCATTGCTTCTTAAAAATGAAAGCGATGTGAATAAATACCTCATCACAGCTGTTATCATTCAAAGTTTATTCTTTTCAGTAGTTATAGCAGGACTATGGGCTCGTATGGAGTTTCCTGACCTGATGCTCAACGGTAAACCTTTGGGTGTAGATGGTGTGATTTCGGCTTATGTGATAAAGGTATTTGCATCAGGCTTCGTAGCTATCGCCATCGGGCTTGTTGTAATTATCGGATTGATAAGCGCAGGGCTTTCAACCATCGAAGGACTCATACAAAGCCTTTCTACAACCATCACCAACGATATACTCATGCGTTTCAAATCGGTACAAGCTCTTACAGATAAAAAGCAAATTCAGATGAACCGCATTATCATAGGTGCAATGGCAATTATCGCTTTTATACTTTCACGCGAACAACTGCTGCACCCAAAACTGAGTGTAGCCATTTTTGCACAAAATGGAGTGTATTCATTTTTCTCCATCGTATTTGTGCCCATACTACTGGGGATTTTTACCAAAAACAAAAATCAAACGGCAGCCATTGGAGCAAGTATTGTAGCCTTAGTGATGTATTTTACCACTTACTATTTGTTGCCTTATCTACTTACCAGTCATGGCATTTCATTTGGATTTATGGATACGTATATGAAGGATAAAATACAGAACCCTGCCATTTCGGCCACCGTAGCCATCACCTTCTCTCTGCTTGCAGGACTTTTGCTGCATTTCAAAGAAGCCAGACAGTTACAAAAAGCTTCAAACTAAATTGAATTATG
>JFJP01020410.1_pt1 | contig 31993 bp, 26 predicted proteins | sample 431651 | NCBI WGS metagenome assembly JFJP01 (sample SAMN02602958, study PRJNA72255) | Microbial mat metagenome, whole genome shotgun sequencing project. | biome: fresh water; feature: sink hole; material: water; isolation source: purple microbial (photo- and chemosynthetic) mats found in... | reverse complement strand
GCCATCGCCGTGACCAGCGCCCTCTTCATCCGCGTACCGGAACCGCCGCCCGTGCCGTTCCTGACCGGACTCAGGGCCTTCGTCAGCGCCACTGCCACCCTCTTCCGTCGGCACTGGGCCCTGCTCGCCGGCGGCGGCCTGGCCTGGGGCATCACCGCCGGCGCCAGCCTGGCAATGTTCGTGCATGCGGTCGATGTCCTGGGCATGAAGCGTGGGCCAGCTGCCAGTCTGGCGGGTTTCGGCGCCGTCGGCGCCATCCTTGGCAATCTGGTGTCGCACTATGGGGTGCGCCGGCGCTGGGTGGTGCTGGAATTCATCCTGCTTGCCGCCTCCCTGGCTGCGTATCCTTTCCTGGCGACCAGCCTGTGGACGGCGGCGCCGCTGATCATGATCATCGGCTTCCTTTTCGCAGCCCCGGCCAATGTGCTTGATGCGCGATTCCTCGCCAATGCGCATGAGGATGGCTACGCCGGACTTGGCGGCACGGTGATGAGCTTCGTCCACTCGCTGGCGATCCTGGTGATCGGCTTGGCCCTGGCCATCCCCCTGCTCTTCGGCCTGATGGATCCGCACGACCAGTTCTGGGTCCTGGCCGGCATCGCGCTGGCGAGCTGCGCTGCGGCGGCCTACGCGAAGCTGCGGTAGGGATCAGCCTGCCATAGACCTTTGTTTCACACTGAGGACCAGAGGGACCAGAGGCCGCATTTGAACGCGAAGCAGCCGGCGACCTGGCTGGTAATCGTTCCATTCAACCTTTACCCATGCCCTCCGCTCTGGTAGCTCTGGTCCTCTGTGTGAAATCTGCGCGGTACAATCAGCCTAAACCCGGCGATAGGGGTCACACAGAGCACCAGAGTGACCAGAGGGGAAATGCTTGCATGGTACATCGATATGCACCGTCCGGGTGAACAGGAGAAATCGCGCAAATCCTTGTCTTGACCTCTGGTGGCTCTGGTTCTCTGTGTGAAATGCTGCGTTTAGGATCAGTGCTGGCAGGCGCCACCGTGGCGGTCGTGGTCCCATTCCGCGACATCGGCTGCCTCGCGCGCGCGTGCCAGGGCGACGGTGGCATGGTCCACCAGCCACAGGCTGGCGCCTTCGCGGCCCGGATCGGCGCCGAGTAATCCCCGCTGCAGGCCGTCGGTCTCGACTTCTGATTCGGGCAGGCGCTCGACCGGCAGTTCCCAGCGGTTCCAGGTCGCGACCGCGAAGAGGTCGGTGAGCAGGGCGTCAGTGTGCGCCGGATCGCGCTTCGCCAGCGCGGTCACACCGCTCGCCAGGGCCTGGGCGGCGAGGCCGTTCAGCCGGCGCAGGAAGGCGACCAGCGGACGGTCGGCGATGACCGGGATCTCGGCCTCCTGGGCGGAAAGGTAGTCGCGCAACACGCGCTCCGAGGACAGGGCCTCGATCAGGGCGGCAGGATCAGTGCGGTAGAGTTCGCAGCGCATGCGCGGCACTCAACCATGCGTCCCGGCAAGCGCCAGCACCGAGCCGTACTCCCGCTACCAGCGGAAGCCCAGTGACAGGTAGCCGGCCGTGTCTTCAAGCCCATCGACCTGGCGCGCCACGCCGACGCCCGGAGCGAAGCGCGCCAGCCAGAACTCGAACTCAAGGTGCGCCTCGACGCCGACCGAGCGGAACCAGAACCCCTCGCCAAGCTGGTCGCCGCAGCGCGCTGCATCGTAGAAGCCTTCGAGGACGACCTGACGGGTGACCCACGGCGTGGTGCCGGCACCATCGAAGGGGCGCCACACCGGCAGGCGATAGGCGGCGCTCCAACTCTCCAAGGTGCGGCCGCGCGCCATGGTCAGCGGGTAGCCGCGCGGATTGCCCATCGCGCGGTCCCCACCTACCCAGAAGCGCGACTGCAGGTCATGCGGGCCATCGCTCCAGCCGAGCTGGCCGGACACCAGGACCTGATGGCCCTGCTCGGGCCAGACCGGAAAGCTGTAGCCAGCCTGGCCGAGCAGGCGATTGCCGCGCGGATCGCTCGCCCGGGCGACCAGCGCCAGCGAAGGTCCGTCCTCGCGCGCGTAGCTGGTCGGAAACAGCAGGCTGTCGTCGTAGGCGATGGTCGCTTCGACATAGCGTTCGCTGCCGACGAAGGGATCGGGCTTGGCCGTGGTCAGGCCGGCGTAGTCATCGGTCGCGCTATCGACCGGCTGATGGTCGTCGAGACCGACCGCCAGCCAGGCCTGCCAGCGCCGCCGGAAGCCGCCCAGGCCGTAGCCGATGCGTCCCTCGATGGTGTCCACCGTCTCATCGTAGTCGTACAGCCGGCCATCGCTGGCCAGGATCTGCTCGTTGTAGTCCAGCTCGGCGCGCTTGACCACCAGGCCGAGGCCCGGGTTCCAGCCGTTGTAGGTCCACGAGAACAGGCCAACCGGCGTCTTCTCGTGGAAGCTGCGGCCGGCCGAGGCGATGACGGTGTGGGTCAGCAGGGCGTCGGTAGCGACCGCGACGGCACCGAATCCACCCTCGGGGACGACCATGGTCGTCGGTGTCCAGAAACGCAGGCGCAACTCGCGCAGACCGCTGTACGGAACCGGCTCGGCCAATGCTGGGCCGGCTTCTGGCACCGGGCCGGCTGGATCGGCGCGATCAGCGCCGGTCGCCTCGGGACCTAGCGGCTGACGCTCGACCGGGGCCGGCCAAGCCAGCTCAACCTGCGGCAGGCGCTCGGGCCAGGACGCCGGGTCGAGCGGCACGATGCCCAGGAAGGGGCCTTCGGCGTCGTGGTCGATGACCGCCAGCCGGGTTCCGTCCGGCGACGGCACGACGGCGAGCACTCCTCCGAGCGTATTGGTCACCGGCCTGGCCTGCCCGCTGGAGAGATCGACGCACCAGCCGTTGAGCACCCCGGACACATCGCTGGCGCAGAAGATGCGACCACCGGCGGCATCCCACACCGGATGCAGGATGCGGCCACGCACCTGCCACAGCACCCGGCGGTCGGTGCCATCGGGCCCGGCGAGGACGAGGCGTGAACCCTCGCGGTCGGTCTCGACCCAGCACAGCGAGCCGGTGGACGGCTGGAACGCGGGTGACCAGGGTCGGCCGGTGGTCGGCACGACGGTCCATGACGCAACAGAGGCGGTGGCGGAACGCGCCAGCACCAAATGCTGCTCGCCGGCTCCGACGAGCTGGATGGCCACGACATCCCAGCCCTGCGCTACGGCGCGGGCGTCCGGCTGCATCAGGCGCTCGCCGGGGATCAGGACGGTTCTCCGACCGTCCGTAAGCTCGATCTGCGAACGCGCAAAGCGGTCACCACCGACTGCTGCCTCGGCCCGCGCCACCCAGCCATCACCGATGCGACGCACGCCACCCATCGACCAGGCCGGCCGGCCGCCAAACCCCGCGACCGGGGCATCGGGCGTGCTGCGCATCAAGCGCGGAGCGCCATGCGGTCCATCACCGGCCAGCACCACCGCCTGGTCATTCTGCCAGGCCGGAGCGGCGACCCGCCACTGTGGCGGGGTGAGTCGTGGAACCTGCGTCAACGCGACGCTGCGGATCTGCGCCAGGGCGCGTTCCTGCTCGACCTGCAAGGCCGTACGCGCCCGTTCGATCAGGGTGCTGTGGGCATAACCCAGCGACGCCAACGATCCCGCCTCGAAGGCGAAGGGCGTGGCCAAACGGCCCTGATCCTCGACCACCCGCCACAGGCCACGGCGATCGCCGAAGGCGCCGCTCAGCCAACGGGTATAGGCCAGACCGTAGAGGTAGGCGCGGTTGCCGTAGGGCCAGCGCTCGTAGGCGAGACGCCACTCGTCAGCCGGTGCGACCGCGCCGGCGGCGGCGTCGAGACGCCAGGCCATGTGGGTCAGGCTGTCGCGACCGCGACCGCCCCAGGCCGAAGCCGGATCGGCATAGGCCGTCTCGGCCCATTGCGCCACGCCTTCATGCCAGAAGCCGGGGGACAGCACGTGGTTCGGAGTCGAGAGGAGGAACACCAGCAGGGACAGCGGTTCGTTGGGCAAAACCCGTCCGAACACCGATTCCAGGCGGCCGCGCCAGCCATGGTTGCGATCGTTCGACAGATGATGGCCCAGCTCATGCACGAAGGTGCGGATCGGTTCGTCCTCGCCGGTGAACAGTCCGGATTCGGGCCGCGCCGGACCGAGCTGCACGTTGACCAGCGGCAGCGGAACCACGGTCGAGAAGCCGTTGTGCGCGTCCTCGTCATCGGTCAGCACCAGATGCAGGGTGCGCTCGGGAGTCCAACCGGCATCGGCCTGCATGCGGGCGTACACCGCCACGGCGCGCTCGACCAAGGGGCGCAGAGCCGCCGCCCGGTCGGCCGGGACGTGGATGCGCACGCCCGGAGCATCGAAGGTGCTGTAGCGGACGTTCGGCTTGAAGGTGCCGAGGCCCTCTTCGGCGGCGAGGGTGAGTCCCAGGGCGGCGAGCAGGCAGGATCGTAGGATGTCCGTTCGGCGTTCGGCGTACGGCGTTCGACGTTGGCCGCAAACGAAAGACACGGACGTGCGAACCCATCCCGGCGAGCAAATCCCAACGAGGTCGCGTAATACATGTAGGGCTTGGCGGAACGCCGAACGCCGAACGCCGAACGCCGAACCTGAGATCATTAGAAGATCCTCTCCTGATCACCGGTCTCGAGCGGCGGGGCCAGGCCAAGATGACGGTAGGCGAGCGGGGTCGCCACGCGGCCCTGCGGTGTTTTGAGGATGAAGCCGGCCTGGATGAGGAAGGGCTCGTGCAGATCCTCGATCGTGGGTTCCTCTTCATCGACGGTCTGGGCGATGGTCTTGACGCCCACCGCGCGACGCGCCCGGCACAGGCATTGCAGGATGCGCCGGTCGATCTCGGTCAGGCCCGACGGGTCGATGCCGAGCATGCCCAGGCCCTGTTCGGCGACCGGGGCGCTGATGCGGTTGCCGTGATGCACCTGCGCGAGATCGCGGATGCGGCGCAGATGGTTGTTGGCGATGCGCGCCGTGCCCCGGCTGCGCCCGGCGATCACCGCCAGGCCCTGGTCCTCGGCCTCGACCCCGAGCAGTCCGCTGCTACGTCGCAGGATGCGCGCCAACTCGTCGGGCTGATAGAGGTCGAGGCGCTCGCGGATGCCGAAGCGGCTGCGGAACGGGGCGGTCAGGCTGCCCTCGCGCGTGGTGGCGCCGACCAGGGTGAAGGGTTGTAGGTTAATGGTCAGCGACTGGCTGGTCGGACCTTCGCCCAGGTTCACCGTGATGCGGAAGTCCTCCATCGCGCTGTAGAGGTACTCCTCGACCACGCGCTTGAGGCTGTGGATCTCGTCGATGAACAGGATCGAACCGGCGCGCAGGGCCGAGAGCACGGCGGCGAGATCACCGGGCTTCTCCAGCATCGGCCCGGCCGTCTCCTTGATCTCGGCACCCATCTCGACCGCGAGGATGTGCGCGAGGGTGGTCTTGCCGAGGCCCGGTGGCCCGGCGAGCAGGACATGGTCGAGTTGCTCGTTGCGCTGCCGTGCCGCGGCGACGGCCAGGGCGAGGTTGCGCGTGACCGCCTGCTGACCGGTGAAGTCGGCCAGCGTCTTTGGCCGCAGGGCGCGGTCCGAGACGTCGTCGCGCTCGCCCAGTTGTCCAGGCGCCTGCGGCATCAGAACCAGTAGCCGAGGGCGAGCGAGACCGAGGCAGTGTTGAGGCCCAGGGCATCCCCGCTGTAGTGGTAGGTGGATTCGAAGAACAGCTGGTTGGTCAGCAGGTAGCCGATCATGGCCTTGCCCCCGATCTTCCAGCGCCGCTCCTCACGGGCAGGAACTCCGGCCGGCGACAGGCCCAGCTTGGTCCAGTTGCTGCCGATGCCGAAGCCCAGCCAGTAGCGATCCCCGATCAGGGCTCGTTCAGCATAGGACACCTCGATCGACAGCAGTTCGGCATTCCCGGTGTTGAGGCTGCGCGCATCGATGTCGGCACTTGGCACGCCGAATACGCCCGATTCGGCGATCAGGGTCGAGAGCCCAGCGTAGTAGCCCCAGTTGTCGCCGCTCGCCACGCGCAGATCGTCGCCCAGGTAGGTGCCGCCGAGCTTGAGCTGGAGTGGAGTGGTCCCCGCAGGCTCCATGGCCCAGGCCAGCGGACAGCAGAGCAGCGGGACGAGGACGGAGGCGAAGCGCATGGCCGGCATGCTCGCGTTCCGTCGCACGGCGCAACCATCACTGGGCAGGTTGCAGATCCAGACTGACCCGCACCGGATCGACCGACACCCCGGCCGGCGCCTCGACCGCAACCGCCATCTCGCGGCGACCGGCGGTGATCGCCGTGGCATGCAGATCGGTCCAGGCGGTCAGGTCCTCGGGCCGCAGGGTGCGGATGAGGGATTCGGGTCCGGTACAGCGCAGATCGACCATGGGCGTCTCACCGACCACGCGCCAGCGCCCGGCTTCCGCCGGGGCGAGCAGCACGGACAGGGGTACGCGCAGGGTGGCGGTGGCGCTGCGTGCCGGGCGCAGGCTGACAGTGGCCACCACCGGCTCGACCGGCTGCGGCTGGCCCGCGACCGGACGCAGCGCGACGCGTTCCTCGCGCGACTGCGACAGGGCGGGATCGACACCCTCCAGGCGGACCGGCTCGAAGCGCAAAGGCAGGCCAGAGGCTTCGGCGAGTGCGATCGCATCGCGCGGCCCACGTACCTCGACCTGGGTCCGGGTGAGATGCAGCTCGGCGGCGATGCCAGGCGGCAGCCCGACCACCGGCGGCGCCACGGCCGGCAGGGTCACCGTCGCGATGGCCTGCAGATGCACCACGACCCGGCGCACCTCACCGGGTTCGGTCCGCACCAGGCGGACATCGGCATCCAGACCCAGCAGACGGCTGGTCAGCGGCAGCTCGACATCGCCCTCGGCGCGACGCTCGCGCGGCAGGCTCAGCACCGGCTTCAGCACCTCGCTGCGCAATTCGGCCAGCTTGCTGGTGGGCACGGACAGGATGACGACGAATTCATAGGGTTCGACCGCCGAAACCTGCAGACCTTCGGGCACGCCTTCGATCTGGGCCGAGGCGATCTCGACCAGGAACTGGCGCTCGACGCGCACCTGGCCACTGGTGTAGGTCCACAAGGCGACGGCCACCACCAGGCTGACCAGTTTCAGTTCCCAGTTGCCCAGCAGCCAGTTCATGGCGCCCTCCCGGCAGAGCCCACCGCAGCGGCGCGGAACACCCGGGCGAAGAGGATCTCGAGATCCTGCCGGGTCAGATTGCGGGTGAACGCCCCACGATCGGCCATGCTGATCGTCCCGGTCTCCTCACTGACCACCAGAGCGAGGGCGTCGGTGTCCTCGGACAGGCCGATGCCGGCGCGATGCCGGGTGCCGGACAGCGACTTGAACTCGATGTTGCTGGTCAGCGGCAGGATGACGCCGGCCGCCGCGATGCGCCCGGCGCGGATGATCACCGCCCCGTCATGCAACGGGGCATCCTTCCAGAACAGGCTGACCAGGCTCTTGGCGGTCAGTTCGCAGTCGAGCGGGCTGGAGGTGATGTAGTTGTCGAGCCGATCGTTGCGCTCGATGATGATCAGGGCGCCGATGCGGCGGTCGGCCATCTGCATCAGGGCCTCGACCAGCGGCCCGACCAGATGCAGGCCGGTGCCCTGCTGACCATGCGGCAGGATGCCGCCCAGACGCGACAGCAGCCGGCGCAGTTCCGGCTGGAACACGACGATGAGGATGACGGCGCTGAAGCCGACCATGGTCTGCAGCAGCCACGAGATCGCATGCAGATCCAGCCAGCGCGCCAGCAGCCAGGCCCCGACCACCGCCGCCAGCAGCAGGCTGATGCCTTTGATCTTGCCGCCGGCCGAGATGCGTTCGAGGGCGCGCAGCAGCCAGTACACCGCCCCCCACAGCAGCAGGATCTCCACCGCGGCGCGGGCCAGATACGGCCAGTCGCCCTGGTGGAAGGCGGGCAGCGTCCACAGGACCATCGAGGGGTCTGCCATGTCAGGCCGCCTCGGCCAGACAGGCGGCGAAGCGCAGGGCGGAACGTGCTCCCGCGACGTCATGCACCCGCAGCAGGGCGCAGGCCGGGGCGAGCAGGGCATGACCGGCGTGGCTGGCCGCGTCCCGCTCAGCAGCCGCGAGTTCCACACCGGTAACGGCGCGCAGCAGCGATTTCCGGCTGATGCCGACCAGCAGCGGCCGGCCAAGTGCCCTGACCAGGCGGGGCAGGGCGCCGAGCAGCCGCAGATTGTGCTCGGCCGTCTTGCCGAACCCGATGCCCGGATCGAGCACGATGGCTGATTCGCGCACGCCGCGCCGCACCGCCGCGGCAAGCGCGGCGGCCAGGGCAGCCTCGACCTCGGCGACGACGTCAGCGTAGCGCGGGGCCTGCTGCATCGTCGCCGGATCGCCCTGCATGTGCATCAGCACCAGCGCACAGCGCGCGCTGGCGGCGACCTCCAGCAGGGCCGGATCGCGGCCGCCGCTGACGTCATTGATCGCATCCGCGCCACAGCGCAGCGCTTCGGCGGCCACCGCACCTTTGCTGGTATCGATGCTCAGCGGCAGGCGGATCCCGGCCGAGCGGATCGCCGCGAGGGCGGGCAGCACGCGGGCCAGCTCGGTGTCAGCATCGACCGGCGGCGCCCCGGGCCGGGTGCTTTCGCCACCGAGATCAAGCCAGTCGGCCCCAGCCGACAGCATGGCGGCTGCTGAACGCGCGGCCGATTCCGCCGTCGGGTGGCTGCCGCCATCGCTGAACGAGTCCGGCGTGACGTTGATGATGCCCATCACCCCGGCCGGTTCGGCCAGGGCTATTCCACGCTCAGCATCGACAAGCCAGCGTCGGGCCATGCGCAGGGATAGCGCATACCGGGTGCTGCGGCAAGCACGCTCCCGTGCTGATGCCCGAGGTCGATCAGGACGCCTGCTGCCAGCACAGGGCGCCGCCCGTCCCGGCTTCGTCCACGAAGACATAGACGACCCCGCCCTCGCCCAGCTTCAGATCCACCAGATCGCCGGCGATGCGGTGGTGGAAGGCATGCGGGGTCTTCATCACGTGGTCGATATCGAGCGGTTCATTGGCCCACAACGGGTAGCCGCCAAGCTTGCTGCAGTCGCAACCGAGTTCATCGACGAGATCGACCCAGGCATCGCTGGCCGCCATGTCGAGGGCGGTGGGATCGACATCGAGATCGAGGGGTTCCGCGATCGGATCACCCAGCATCACCTTGGCCCCCTTCCAGTCCCCGGGGCATACGCCATTGATGATCGACAGGCCGATGCCCTGCATCGGGACCACGACGACCAGATTGTCGCCGCTGCCCGGCTTGTAGTCGAAGGTCTCGCCTGGTTCGCTGCGATCCATGAACGCCAGCACGATCCGATCGGAACCGGGAGCAAGCGGCAGCGCACTGACCAGCGCCATGGTCATGCCGGTACGTTTGCCTTTCGGATGGGGAAATCCCATCTTGACGTGACCGCCGATCTGACCGATGGCCAGCTTGGGATTGGGGGCGCGGACCAGGCGGTGGGAGGTGCGTTCGCTGCTCATCGTAACCGATCATGTCCATGCACGATGGGTGCCGCAACGGGCAGCGTGGCATCCATCGCCATGCAATCGTGTCGCGTCGAGGGGGAAATTATTTGCGGAATGCCAGTATCGTTATTATAAGACGGCGCATGGTTGCTGACTCCAGCGACCGCCTCGCAAACCATCCCTTGACCCAAGGAGGTCATATGCCCGCCAAGAAAGCCGTGAAGGCCAAGAAGCCCGTCGCCAAGAAGGCCGCCGCCAAGAAGCCGGCCAAGAAGACCGCGAAGAAGAAGTAGGCCAACGCGGACCGCTCTCGGCGGCCCAGCCGCCGGCAGCGGCGGCTACAGCGAACACCCTCGTCCCTCGGACGGGGGTGTTTCGTTTTACTGGTTTTCGCCGCTTAATCTTCCCGTCTGAGCCGTTCGATCTTCCACCCGACGTGCCCGGCAAATGGTTCCGGATGCAGCTCGAGAACACCACCTGGATGATCGAGGTCCGTCTGGCTGAGGCGCAATCCGGAATCGGCATCCCACCACGACACGCGCAGCATCCCCGCCTCGACCTGGTCGGAGACACGGATCACCGAGCCTGCCACCGTCGGTGGTCGCCCGCCGCGTGCGCCCCAGTTGATCTCCAGCAGATAGCCCAGCGCATGCCCCGGACGGATCCACGTCCGACACCACAGCCGGACGTCCGGCGCTTCGGCGAGCAACACGACGCTGCGCGCCTCGCTGCCGCGCAGATCCTCGTCGGCAAGGAAGCGACGGATCGCACCATAGGGCGCCCAGCGCCCGCCCTGATCGACCCACTCCCACCACCACAGCATCGGCGCCGCGGCATGACCGCTGACCAGCGCGATCCACGCCCCGGTCAGATGATCAACAGCACGGAAATCCTCGGGACTTTCGCCTGATCCGGCGCCGTACTCGGTAACCACGACCGGCTTGGCGAAACGGGCCAGGCCGCGGTTGGGATCACTGAGGCTGCCGGCGAGGATGTCCACGAGCGGTGTCGGGTCCTGGTCGGCCCGCGCCCGCCGGTAGGCGTCGAGGCACAGGTAGTCGATGCCGGGCAATCCGGCGATCGCGTGATCGACGCGACGGTAGTCGCCGGCCCAGTGCGTCGTGACGCCACGACCGCTCGGGTCGAGGGCATGCCAGCGCGCCGCAGCCTGCTCATGCCACAGACGCATGGGTTCGCCGACGCCTGCCGTGAGGTCGATCTCGCTCCACAGCTTCCAGCCCCAGATCGCGGGATGGTCGGCCCAGCGGGCAACGATGTAGCGGCGCACCCGCTCTTGCGCAGCCAGGGCCAGCGGATGGGTGAACACCTCGGCCGGCGTGGCGCACGGCCCGCCGTTGGCTGCATTGAGCGGACTGTCCTTCCATTCGCGATCGGTGCGCGGACTCGCCTGCCCGTGATTGTTGATTACCGGCTTGACGCGTATGCCCAGTAGCCAGGCACGATCGAGGATCAGGTCGAGCCGTTCGGCGTTGGCCAGATGGATGCCCTCGAGTCCGGCGAACCCAGGCCAGTCGGAACGCCATTGCAGACCGAGGTTCCAACTGCTCAGCCAGATCTCGCAGGCATTGCCGCCCGCCGCCGCCAGACGTTCGAGGATGGCTGCATAGGTGTGCGTGCCGCGCGCCGGGGTCAGCCGGGTCTTGATCACATCCCGACTGCGCAGATCGAAGGGGCTGTGCAGGTTCAGGCCGACCGGCCACCAGAAGGCCCCATCGACACTGAAATAGCGGGGGTCGGCCGGATCGACCCGGACGATGCCGGTGGCGGGCGCGCCCGTGGCCTGCACGGCCGGAAGCTCGGCCGCGGCCCGCCTGCCATCCGGCCAGGCGGCCTCAAGGGACAGGCGATGGCGGCCGGGCAGCCTGGGCCGGAAGCGGACGGCATAGCACAGGGGGGCGCGGGGGCGCATGTCCTCGCGATCGCCGCGGTCGAACGGGGTCATCACCTCACGCAGGAATCCGCTTACCACCCGTTCGCTGCCGTCTGGCTCCTGGATGCGCAGACGCAGGGTGAACTGTCCGTCATCGTAGGGATCGATGGGCAAAGGTTCCGGGCGCACCTGCAACTCGTAGAGTTCACCGACCGCCAGTCGCGGGCGGCCCGGGCGCAGGTCGGTGAGCACCGGGCTGAGGGTCCGCAGGGCAGCGGCAGGGAAGCCGACCTCGACCCTGACCGTCACGGCCCGCGTCGCAGAGCTCCACAGGTACACCCCCGCGCGTTGCGGCTGGCGCAGCGCCGCCCAGCTCGCCGGAGGCGGCTCGGCGGCCAACGCCTCGCTGAGATCGACACGTTGGACATGAACGCCTGGCGACAGGCCCGACGCCAGCGGACGCTGCCACCAGGTGCCGGCATGATCAGCGACGAACACCCCGTACCCGAGATCACGGGGGGCCTCGGCCGGCACGCTGATCCGCACCTCGATGCCGGTCGCCCCACGCGGAAACGCCATCGGCAGCACGGTGGTCAACGGGCCCCGGACGACGACCTCGGTGGCGTGGACGCAGAGGCAGAGCGACAACAACAGGGCCAGGCGCACGCAGCCACTGTGGATCGGCGCGGCGCAGGAAAAGCCCGGGCCGCGTCAGCCAGCCGTCAGGAACGCCTCGACCCGGGTACGCAGGGCGGTGTGGTCATTGACCACCGGGAACTGCGGGAAGTCCTTGATCACGTTGGCGCTGGGCTTGAACAGGATGCCCTGGTTCGCCTCGCCCAGCATGCTGGTGTCGTTGTAACTGTCGCCGACCGCGCATACGCGGAAGTTCAGGCTCTTGAAGGCCGCCACCGAGTGGCGCTTCTGGTCGTTCATGCGCAGGCGATAGCCACTGATCTGCCCTGAGGCTTCGATGTCGAGGGTATGGCAGAACAGGGTCGGCCAGCCGAGCTTGCGCATCAGCGGATGGGCAAACTGGGCGAAGGTGTCGGACAGGATGATCACCTGGGTGCGCTCGCGCGCCCAGGCCAGGAACTCGGCCGCTCCGGGCAGCGGATCGAGCGAACCGATCACCTGGTGGATCGTGTCGATGCGGATGCCTTCGCGATCGAGGATGGCGAGACGGCCGCGCATCAGCTTGTCGTAGTCCGGTTCATCACGCGTGGTCCGACGCAGCTCGGCGATGCCGGTCTTCTCGGCGACGCCGATCCAGATCTCGGGGACGAGGACGCCTTCGAGGTCCATGGCGAGGATGGTGGGCGAGGTCGGCATCGCTGCTCCAGGCAAACGGGAGGGCGGAAGTTAGCCAGACACCCCGGCCAGGGAAGCCTCCCCTGCCGCAAACCGCTACGGGTCGATGCCAGAACTGCATCGACGCCCAAGGCTGTGTCCTGCACGGTTGCACACGCGCCGTCCGACGACACACCACGGTCCCGAGGGAACTGACCATGGATCTCATCACCAGCCTCGGCCTGCATCCTGACGGCGGCAGCGTCGCACCCGATCGCGCCCAACTGCGCCAGGTGATCATCGCCAAGTTCGCAGCGCATGGGATCCTGCCGCAAGAGCGGCTCGGCGAACTGGGTGATCTCGGCAGCCTTTTGTCCATGTGGCAGGCGAGTGGCCGGCTCGGCGTGAAGGATCAGTGCCCAGCCGATGCCCGTATCCAGGCCTTCCTCGACCGCACCTTGAAGGATGCAGGTCCCCCGGTTCCGCGCCTGCCTGCCGCCAGCTTCGTCCTCGACCGCCACGGCCTGGCCCGCGAACTCAGCCTGCCCGAGGACGGCGACCACTACGAGACCCCCCTCCTTTCCAGCTACCGGCTGGGGAATGGCGTGCTGCACAATCCGGCCAGCGACCGGCGCACCACGCAGGGATCCTTCCACGTCTCCGAGGGCGGCCTGCCCATCGCCCCCGACAAGTACGCCGTGCCTGCGGGCGTGTTCACGCGCATGCTGACGGCTGCCCTGAAGCCGTCCCCCGAGATATTGCGCCTGCCCTGGTCGGCGAACTGGAGCAAGCCTGCCGACTTCTTCGTCTCGCTGCTGCTGCGTCCTCTGGTCATTCCCGAGATCCCTGGCCAGTTCCCCGCCCAACGCATGGAGGTCCGCTTCCTGGTGCCCGGGTCGCTGGTCGCCAACCTCGACTTCGTCGAATCGATCTTCGGCAACGCCGGTGATCCGTTCCTGCCTGACCATGATGCAGGCCTCGACGAGAACTGGACCGGCACCACCGGCCTGGTCATCCTTGCGCCGCACCTGATCCAGCTGTTCAAGCGGGACCTTGGGCTGCCGCATTGGGACAAGGCCAGCGAGCGCCAGCGCGCCGAGGGCATGTGCTGGAAGGATCCCAGCGAGCGCTACAACGGTGGCAACGCCTTCAAGATCACGCACCGCGACGCCAGCGGCGTCATCGTCACGCTGATCGCCGACAACTACTTCGGCTACTGCAAGAAAGAGGTCAAGACGCAGATATCCTTCAGCGCCAACCTCATCGGCCTAGCCGAAGAGGAGCACGCTGGCGGCGCCCTGGCCTTCCCGACCTACCACCTCGGTGACCACTTCGTGCCCGGGGGGCCGGTCTCCGCCGGTGGCCACATCTACGCCGACACCCTGCGCACTCTCGGCGACGAGATCACGCAGCTGCCTGAAGGCTATGCCGTGCTGAAGGCCGACGCCCGCGTGCTGTTCGTACCGGAAACCGCCGAGTTCGATCTCAAGACGCGCAGCGTGGCCTGGGTCAAGGATGGGAAGACACGCCAGCTCAAGCTGCTGAAGGACAACGTCTATGTCCACCCGAGCGGCTATAAGGTGCGCCTCGCCCGCCATCCCGGCGCGCCGAGCTGGCGTCTGCTCGGCACCTGGGCCTACGGCACCTACTGCCACAAGCCCTGCACGGTCAGCGGCGGCGGCAAGTCGGAGATCTCGAAGAGCCTGGCCGATGCGGTCATCCACGGCCCGATGGTGGTCTATGACATCACCAAGGATCTCGCCCTGGTCGATGAGATCATCAACGGCCACTACGAGCACCGCCTGAAGCCGCAGTTCCGCCCGGACTACAACAAGCACAAGACGCGCGGCGTGCTGTCCCCCGAGCGCAGCCTCGGCAGCGTGATCAAGATGTTCACGCCCAGTGACGACTTCACCGACGAGTACAACGCCTGGCTGCGTTCGCTGCCGCCGCACATCTGGCCGCTGGTGTACATCGTCAAGCGCTTCCACCGGCCCGAGTGGGGCGCGGACTGGCGCAGCCACTTCACCGTCGATCGCATCAACGGACTGCCCGGCTACCAGCTCAAGCTCGACGGCCGCGCCCTGGTCGGCGAATACCTGCGCGTGGGATTCGAGAGCGACGGCGGCTGGCGCACCTTCAAGCTCCGCCAGGATTTCATCCCGGCCGAGAAGGTGCAGATGGAGGACGACATCACCGCCTCGGTCGTCGTCCCCGGCCTGTGGATCGGTCTCGATCCGGGCAAGAGCTACAAGCTGTCCGAGAACTGCGAGAACCGTCTGTTCCAGCGTCCTGACGACGCCATCCACCGCGGCTACGACAAGCAGGCCGAGGCCGACATATCCGGTATCGGACTGTTCGCCTCCAACTGGCATCCACTGGGGATCGCGGATGTGCGGAATGAGGTCGAGGACGCCCCGACCTTCGACCGCTATACCTCGGCGATGAAGCTGCATCTGGCCGGCGCGCTCGCCGCCGGCTCGCGCCACACCGTCACCACGGCGCGGCCGCGCATCGTCGATGGCAAGCCGTCCAAGAACCCCCGCTATCTGCAGACCCGTCCGGATCGCGCCGACCCCCTGCCCAAGCGCGTCGCCGAGATCTGCCTGCGCCTCTTCCACCGTGTCCCGAAAGAGCGCGGCCTGGTCGTGCCGGTGGATGCCGTCCTCGCCGGCCGGCGCAACAACCCTCCGGAGAAGGGCGTCCGCCCCCTCTGCGTGTACAACCCGATCCACTACCAGGAGCTGCCCGAGCTGTTCATGGACTACGTGAGCAGCCTGACCGGCAAGAGCCCCTCGACCACCGGCGCCGGATCAGAAGGCGCGCTGACCAAGGGGCCATTCAACGCCCTGCGCGCCACCGCCGACCTCAACGCCACCCTGGTGTCGATGATCCTCACCGGCCACGACGGCTTCAGCACCGCCGCCGGCTGGGTCGGACCGAAGGTCCGCATGGATCACGACATCTCGCTGCTTGTGCCTGAACTGTGGTGCCGCCTGAAGCCGGAAGAGCGTACCGCCGACGTCCTGATCAAGGCCGGCCACCTCGAACGCATCGAAGACCAGACCCACAATGGTCGCACCGTGCGTTCCAGCCGGCTGGGCTGGCGCATCACCAGCAAGTTCCTGCACGACTACTTCGGCCGCATCTTCGACAACGGCACCGCCGTCTTCGACCAGTCGCTGCTGCGCCCCGAAACGCAGGATCTGCCGGTTTTCGTCGATGGTGTGGACAACATCGTCGAAGCGCACCAGCGTGTCGCGCAAAGCTACCTCGACGACGGCTCGTGGCAGGACGCCTGCCCGCCGCTGCAGGCCCTGCTGCACATCATGGCGACCGGATCCTGGCAGGGGAAGGACGAGAAGGATCCGTCCTTCCGCGCGATGTTCAGCCGCGATGCGCTCCTGCGCAGCGACTGGTACCAGGCGCGCATCGACCACCAGCAGCGACTCGACATCGCCGGCTGGCAGGACCGGGTCAAGTACCTCAACACCTTCCTCGACAAGCCGGAGAACCGCAGCCACGCCGAGCGCCTGGGCATCGCCAAGCGGCTTGAGCGCGCCCAGCGCATGCTTGAGAAGGTCTCGGCCAGGAACTGGCGCGAGCGCCTGGTCGGCACGATCGGAGCCGACCCGACGCTAGTCTGAGCCTGCGTTCCCGGGTTGCAGAGCATAGCCGGGTCGAGTACACTGCAGCTATGGCCACGCAGCCGGATCCAGCTCCCGATCTCTGTTCCAGGCTGTTCGAACTGACACAACGCAGCGTCGTGGTGTGCGATCAGCATCGCCGGATCGTCTGGGTGAACCCCAGCTTCACCCGCCTGACCGGCTATACCCTCGAGGAAGCGGTCGGCCGCAACCCTGGCCGTCTGCTGCAAGGCGCACGTACCGACCAGACGACGGTCGCCCGCCTGCACGCCGCCCTGACCGAAGGGCGCGCGATGCAGTGCGAGCTGCTCAACTACCGCAAGGACGGCTCGCACTATTGGAACGATCTGGAGATCATGCCGCTGCGGGATGCCGACGGCACCGTGAGCGGCTACATCAGCCTCCAGGAGGAGATCACGCTGGAACGTCGGCGCATCGCCGCGCTGGCCAGGCACGCGCCCGGCCTGATCTGCCAGTTCCACATCGCCCCGACCGGCCCACCCCGCCTCCTCGCGTTTGACGAGAACCAGGCCCTGCATTTCTACGGTTTCACCAGCGATCAGCTCGCCCAGGACTTCACCCCCTGCCTCGAACGCATCCTTTCTGACGAGCGGAAGGAGGTCCTGGCGGCAATCGAGGAGTCGGCACGCAAGGGCACCCCGTTCTGTGCCGAGCACACCTACGCCCATCCCGATGGCACGCTGCGCCGCTACCTGATCCGCTCCAGCCCCGAACGCCTGCCCGACGGCGGCACCCTGTGGCACGGCTATGTCGATGATCTTACCGAACAGCACGCCCACCGCGAACGCCTGAGCCTGGTCGAAGCCCAGGTTCCTGGTGTGGTGTACCAGTTCGAGCAGTCCGCCAACGGTCAGTTCCAGATCCCCTGGGCCTCGCCCGGCTCGACCAAACTGTTCGGCTACAGCCCGACCGCCCTGCGCAACGATCCCGCGGTGCTGTTCAGCAACATCATCGCCGAGGACCGCGGCGCCGTGCTTGCCAGCATCGCCGAATCGGCGCGCAGCCTGAAGCCTTTCCAGGCGGAATACCGCTACCAGCACCCGAACGGCTCGATCATCTGGATCACCGCCAGCTCGCTACCGCACGAGCAGAAGGACGGTTCCATCCGCTGGCATGGTTTCGCCGCGGACGCCACCGAACGCAAACGCACCGAGTCGGAACTGCGCCAGGCCCTGCACGCCGCCGAACAGGCCACCGCCAGCAAATCGGCCTTCCTCGCCACCATGAGCCACGAGATCCGCACGCCGATGAACGGCGTCCTGGGCATGCTTGATCTCCTGCGTTCCTCCCCACTGGGTGGCGAGCAGTTCGAACAGGCCGAGATCGCCTATGCCTCTGCGCAGAGTCTCATGCGCATCCTCGATGACGTGCTGGACATCGCCAAGCTCGAAGCCGGTCGGATGGAGCTGGACAGCAAACCCTTCGATCTGGCGGCCTGCGTCCACAGTTGCGCCGCCCTGTTCCGGCCACGCGCCCTCGCAAACCAGATCGATCTGCGGACGATCATCGCCCCAGGAACCTGGCGGGTCATTGGCGATGCCGGCCGGGTCAGGCAGATCCTGCTCAACCTGCTCAGCAATGCCGTCAAGTTCACCAAGGCCGGGGCGATCAGCATCAACCTGGCGCCGACCGCCCAGGGCTGCCGCATCCAGGTGAACGACACCGGGATCGGCATCACCCCCGCCGTGCTGCCGCAGCTCTTCGCCCCATTCACCCAGGCGGACAGCAGCCTGACGCGCCAGCACGGCGGCACCGGGCTTGGCCTCGCCATCTGTCGTCAACTCGCCGAGCTGATGGGGGGTTCGATCAGCGTCCAATCGCAGCCCGACTGCGGCAGCTCCTTCACGTTGCACCTCCCCTGGCAGATGCTTCCCGACCAGCCCACCCCGCTCATCCCGGCCCGTCCCCCCAGCCATGAGGCCCTGCGCCCCTTGCGCGTCCTGGTGGTCGAGGACGAACTGATCAACCGCATCGTCGCCCGGGACATGCTGAGCAAGCTCGGCTGCACCGTCGAACTCGCCCCAGATGGCGAAAGCGCCCTGTTGCGCCTGGCGCGCGACGACCTGGATGTCGTTTTCATGGATGTGCAGATGACCGGTATCGACGGCAGGGAGACGACGCGGCTGTGGCGTCAGCGCGAAGCCAACGAACAGCGCCAACACCTGACGATCATCGCCCTGACCGCCTACGCCATGCCCGAGGATCGTGCCGCCTGCCTGGCCAGCGGCATGGACAGCTTTCTGACCAAGCCGGTGACGATGGCCGCCTTCCGCGAAGTCCTCGGCCAGATCGTGCCGCGTCCTGCCCGCAGCGTGTCGGGGGCATCAGGCGCGTGAGGCCGCGAACATAGGGGCCAGGAGACGCCGGCGTAATGGAAAATGAGGGAAATGCGGGAAGAAATCCCTACATCAGAATTCCACGACGTTATCCTAAAGTCGGCTGGAGGCTGGAAGCTGGAAGCTGGAGGCCCGAAGGGTGATGGCGTTACACCAAATTCCCATGTCACCGGTGGGTTGAAACTCACGACTTCTGTAACTCGCCGCCGTGCAAACCATCCAGCCTCTAGCCACCAGCCTTCAGCCCCTTCTAGAGTCCTTGAGGGCAGCGACTTTGACCTGCCAAGTCAAAGTCGGCAAAGTCGCTGCCCTTGAGGACTCGGGGGTGCGGGGGCACCTTTGACCTGCCAAGTCAAAGTCGGCAAAGTCGCTGCCCTTGAGGACTCGGGGGTGCGGGGGCACAGCCCCTGCAGCAACAGCCAGCTAGCATAATCAGCCTCGGGCTGGGGCGGAGCCCCGCTAGCTTCACTCCGGCAGATCGTACGGCATCACGATCACCACCCGTCGGTTCTCCGGATTGATCGGATCCTGGCGGTTGCGCAGTTTGGTGTCGCCAAGTCCGCGCACCTCGGTGATACGGTCATCTGCTATGCCGGTGTTGGCCATCGCCCCGCGCACCGCGATGGCGCGCTGAGTCGAGACCTCCCACATGCTCTGGCCATTGCCGCTGCCCTGCGGCGGCGATTCGCTGTGTCCTTCAATGGATATCTTCGCCCGGCTGCGGCTGAGGATGGCGGCTACACCTTCGATCAGTTTCTTCGCCTCGGGCTTGAGCTGCGCCCCGCTATCCACGAACAGGCTCTGACCACCCGTCCCGTCATGAAACTCGATGCGCGTCTCCTTTTCGCCGACTTGGACCTCGACGTTCTCGCGCAGGCGCTTGAACTGGGCATTCGATTCGATCAGGCTGTCCACCTGCGAACCAGCAAGCTTGGCCTTTTGCGCATCCATGTTGTTGTCGCGCGGCATCGGCGGCTTGATGCGCGGATTGACCGGCGGACTGCCCTTGAGATGGATGATGTGCGGGCTGGCCGGCTCGTTGGTGGCGCGCGCACTCATGTTCTGAAAGTAGGTCGCGATGCCCTGCTTGGTCTGGACGTCCATGCCAATGATCCACATGACCAAGAAGAAGGCCATCATCGCGGTCACCAGGTCGGCATAGGCGATCTTCCAGGCGCCGCCGTGGGCACCGGCATGACCGCCCTTCTTCTTCTTGATGATGATCGGTTGCTTCTTGTCGTCTGCCATGGATCAACTCGCCTTTGCCGCCTTCAGTGCCTTCTCCATCTCGCTGAAGCCCGGCCGGATCGAGGGGTCGATCTGGCGGCGGGCGAACTCGACGCAGGTGATCGGGCTCTCGCCGCGCGCAAAGCTGAACAGGGCATGCTTCATCGCGACGATGTAGCTCTCTTCTGTGCGATGCTTTGCCGCCAGGGACTTGGCCACCGGGGTCACCACAATATAGCTGACGAAGATGCCGAGGAAGGTGCCGACCAGGGCGACCGCGATCGAATGACCAAGGGCCGCAGCCTCGCCGCCGATCTGACCCATGACCACGATCACACCCAGCACGCAGGCCACGATGCCCACCGCCGGCATGGCGTCGGCGGCGGCCGAGATGGCTTCCGGGATGATGTGGCCCTCGGCGCGGGCCGAGTCGATGTCGATCTCCATCATTTCGCACAGGTCATGCGGTGCCACGCCGCCGGAGATGACCACCTTCATGGTGTCACAGAAGAAGGCCGCACAATGGTGATGATGAACAAAGGTGTGGTTCTTTGAGATGATGGTGGATTTGGCCGGGTCCTCCATGTGCGGCTCCAGACCCAGCAGGCCGTCGCGCCGCGCCACACTGAAGAGCTGGTACATCATCACCAGCAGCTTCATGTATTCCTCCTTGGACTCGAATGGGTTCGGCTTCAGCAGGTCGAGGACCGCCGCCACCGCACGCTTGGTCACGGCAACACCGTTTGAGCCCAGGAAGATGCCGGCTGCACCACCCACGATAACGATGAACTCGGTCCATGCCGCGACGAAGATGTGCAGGCTACCGCCATGCAGCATGTACCCGGTCATCACACAGATGATGCCGAGAATGATCCCGATGAAGGTCATCATACCGTGGTGATCCTAGACAGGCTTCGCCCCATATCCAGGGCTCAAGCACTTGGCGTGCCATCGGCTTGTTTCGGGAGGGTCGCCCCCGGGCCCCCCAGACGGGCTTTGTCGGGGTTCGGTTTCGTCGCTGCGCTCCGAAACCGTGGGCGGATGGGCTGCGCCCATTGTATCCGCCCACCACCCCTCGGCGCCCGATCCTCGCCTGCGGCTGCAACCAGGGGCGCCCGGCACGGCACAGTTGCGTCATTGATCCAACCATTGCAATGACATAGGGTTCCGCCGTGACGATTCCCCCGGTCGTGCGCTTCCTGGCCGCTCAGGCACTCGCTTTCGGCGTCCTGGCCGGGCTGGCGCGCTGGACCACGCTGGGGGACTTGGTCTCCGGCTGGGGCTGGGTGGCCTGCGATGCCGGGCTGGCGGTGGCTGGCTGCGCCATGTTCCGCCTGCCGTGGTGGTGGCTGCCGCTGGCCGCCGGGCTGCCCTTCGCCGTGGCCGCGGCCAGCGGCGCGGCGGTGCCGTGGTGGGGCTGGGCGACGGCCCTTGGCCTGCTGGCGCTGATCTACGGCGGCGGGGTGACCACCCGCGTACCGTTGTACCTCAGCAACCGGGCTGCCACCGAGGAACTCGCCCGCCTGCTGCCGGCAACGCCAGGGGTGCGCGCCTGCGACCTGGGGGCCGGGCTGGGCGGCCCGACCCTGGGCCTGGCCAGCCGCCGTCCGGACGCCCTGGTGGTCGGGGTCGAGGCTTCGCCAGGACCGTGGCTGGTGTGCTGGCTGCGCGCCCTGCCGCGCCGCAACTGCCGCATGCTGCTCGGCGACATCTTCCGGCATGACTTGGCGGACTACGATCTGGTCTATGCCTTTCTCTCCCCGGCCCCAATGCCCCGCCTCTGGGAGAAAGTGCGCACCGAGATGAAGCCCGGCGCACTGCTGGTCAGCAACACCTTTGTCGTCCCCGGCATCGAACCGGAACGCATCATAACCCTGCCGGGACGCTCCGACGCGCGGCTGCTGATCTACCGCGTCCCAGGCTGAAGCTGGAGCGGATCGCCCTGCGCGAGCAGCACCAGCGAACACGCCTCGATCGCATGCAGCCCACGGCCGCGCAAGGCGGCGAGCAGTTCGGGGCCATCAGCGCCGGGGTTGAGGATGACCAGACGCGGGGCGACCTGCACGATCGCCTCGACCAGTTCCAGGCCGGCCTCAGAATTGACGTACATGGTCACGACATCCGGGCGCCCCGGCAGTTCAGCCAGGCTGCGGCTGCACGCATGTCCGGCGACCGCCTGGCCGGACGGATGCACCGGCCAGACCTGATAGCCACGCGCAGCGAAGCGCAGCACGGCCTGGTGGCTGTAACGCTCGACTTTGGTCGAGGCCCCGACGACGGCGACGCTGGGCATGGCATGGCCCTCCGCGAACCCATGCTGCACACCAAACCCGCCCGTCCATGACCACCCTCGCCGACCTCGCCGACCGCACCGTCTTCCCTGGCCGGGTGCATCAGTTCGCCGCCCCCGCCCCTGGCGTGGCACTGGCCCTGGCGGTGGGCTGCGCGTGGGCCGAGCAGACGCGCGGCGGACATGCCGCAGCAGTGGTGCCGGCTGTGGCACGCAACGATCCTCTCGTCGTCGAGGCGCTCGCCCTGGCCAGCCGCCTGGGGCTGAGCAACCTGTCGCTGCTGCCTGATGTCGATCCCGGTCTCGCCTGCGAGATTCTGGAGCCGCGCGAGCGGCAACCGGTGCGCCTGGCCAGCCTGGGCCGCGATCTGGTGCCGCGCTGGCCGGCTGGTTCCACCCCCGGTCTGCTGAGCGCCTGCGCAGCCAGCGAACCGCTGCTGTTCCTGCCCGGTCGCGATCCGCGCTGGGCGCCTGGTCCGGCGGCGCTGCTCGCCCTCGCCTGGATCGCCGGCGAGGGCCGGCGCGTGGTGTGGGAGCTGCCGCAGGGCACGCGGTTGGCCGCCTGGCAGCCGGCAGCCGCGATGGTCGCCCGCCTGCAGGCTGCGTTGAAGGTCGTCGTGCATCCCGAGGACCTGCCGTGGAACGAGGGCTTCCGCGCCTGGTGGATCGCGGCGCCTGATGCCAGCGATGCTGCCGGCGTCCTGGCCTGGGCCCTGGCTGGCGAGGAATGCGCGCTGCTCGCCCTGCCGGCCGAGAGCGCGGCAGGCGCCGCCTGGCTGCCCGGCTCGGCCCGGGGGCTGTCCGATGGGCCAGAGGGCACCGTGCTGTGCCTGGCGCGGGATGCCCAGGCCGCCTGCGCCTGGGCCGCCTCTCGTCGCCTGGGCGTGCTGCAACTGACCGGCCTGAACCCCCTGCCCGGCGCCCGCCTGCGCGCCGCGCGCACTCCGCTCATCGCCTGGGGCGAGGACCTCGCCCGCCATCTCGCCCCCCTGGCCGCCCTTGATCCACGCCTGCGCTGCACCCTGGCGCCGGCGATCCATCCCGCACACTGACCGCGATGAATCTCCATTGGACCTTGGTGTTCGGCGTTCGGTGTTCGGCGTTCGGCGTTCCGCAGCCTGAAACCATCAACACCGAACGCCGAACGTCGAACGTCGAACGGGGGGCTTGGACATGAACGATCCGGAAGCCTTCGCCGCATCGAGTGACGCAGCGCGCAGCGCGCGGCCCCTGCGCCATGTGCAGCGCTTCGCCATGAGCGGCCCGGTGACACTGGAACGCGGCGGCGTGCTGCCCGGCCTCACCGTGGCGTATGAGACCTACGGCACGCTGAACGAAGCGCGCGACAACGCCGTGCTGGTGTGCCACGCCCTGTCCGGCGATTCGCACGTCGCGCGGCATGACGATGCGGACGATCCAGGCTGGTGGGACTGCCTGGTCGGCCCGGGCCGCAACCTCGACACCAATCGCCTGTTCGTGATCTGCGCCAACGTGCTGGGCGGCTGCCGCGGCACCACCGGACCGGACAGCCTCGACCCGCGCAGCGGGCGGGCCTACGGCGCCGACTTCCCCGAGATCACCATGGGCGACGTGGTGCGCACGCAGGTCGCGCTGGTCGATCACCTCGGCATCACGCGACTGCGTGCCGTGGTCGGCGGTTCGATGGGCGGGATGCAGGCGATGCTGTGGGCGACCGCCTATCCGCAGCGCGTCGCAGCCGTCGCGCTGCTCGCCACCGCGCACCGCCTCGGCGCCCAAGCCCTGGCCTTCGATGTCGTGGCGCGCAACGCCATCCTCACCGACCCCGGCTTCCACGGCGGCTCGTACTACGACAAGCCCGGCCACGGTCCGGACACCGGCCTGGCGATCGCGCGCATGCTCGGCCACATCACCTACCTGTCGCGCGAGTCGATGCAGGACAAGTTCGAGGCCGACCGCCACCGGCCGCGCCAGCTCGACACCGCCTTCGAGGCACGCTTCTCGGTCGGCAGCTACCTCGCCTACCAGGGCGAGCGCTTCGTCGAGCGCTTCGACGCCAACACCTACCTGCGCCTGTCCCTGGCCATCGACCGCTTCGACCTCGGCGGCACGCCCGAGGCCCTGATCCGCAATCTGGCCCCCGCCACCTGCCGCTGGCTGGTGGTGTCGTTCAGCAGCGACTGGCTGTTCCCACCCGACCAGAGCCGCGAGCTGGTGCGCGCCCTGGTCGCCGCCGGCAAGGGCGTCAGCAGTTGCGAGATCACCTCGCGGGCCGGGCACGACGCTTTCCTGCTGGAGAACGAGCTCGACCTCTACGGCCCGCTGGTCCAGGCCCTGGTCGCGCATGCCGGCGACGGCGCTGGATCGCCGCCAATCCCGCGTGCGGTCGATGCGCTCGGCCATGACCCCTCGGCGATCTTCTACCAGGACCGCCTCGACTACGCGCGCATCTGCGCGCTGATCCCGGCCGGGGCCAGCGTCCTCGACCTCGGCTGCGGCACCGGCGGCCTGCTGCGCCGGCTGCGCGAACGCGGTGGCGGGCGGCTGGTCGGCGTCGAACTCGACCAGCGCCAGGTCACCGTGGCGGTGGCGCGCGGGCTCGACGTGGTCAACGCCGACATCGAGGCCGGGCTGGCGCAGTTCGCCACCCGCTCGTTCGATGTCGTGGTGCTGTCGCACACCCTGCAGGCGGTGCGCGGCGTCGAGCATGTCCTCGACGAGATGCTGCGCGTCGGCCGCAGCGTCATCCTCAGCTTCCCCAACGCCGCGCACGCCCGCCACCGCCGCCGCCTCGCCGAGCACGGTCGTGCGCCGGAGACCACCGGCCTGACCCGCTACCACTGGTACAACACCCCGGACATCCGCCTGGTGACGATCACCGACTTCGAGGCGCTGTGCGACCTCAAGGGCTGGCGGATCAACAAGCGCATCTTCCTCGACACCGCGACCAGCGGCGAGGCGCAGGGCGACCCGGCGCTGACGGCGGATGTAGCGGTGTACGCCCTCAACCTGTAGTTCAGGGGCTTCGCCCCCGCGGCCCTGCGGGCCTGCCCCCCGCGCTTTGTCTGGGCTCGGTTTTCTCGCTCCGCTCGCAAACCGTGGCGGCATCGGCTACGCCGATTGTATGCCGCCACCGCCCCTCGGCGCGCGATCCTCGCCTACGGGTGCGGCTGCAGACCGATGGGACCGCTAGCCAGCAGTTCGCGTTCGCAGGAGCGAGCCGTGCCGTCTAGGCGCACGGATCCGCCGAGGTCGCCTGCTCCGAGCCCGGCGCGCGGCGCATCTGCGGTCAGCAGCAGCAATTCCAGCCGCCACGCCAAGCCGGGCGGCAGGGCACGGTGCACCTCGGCCACCAGGCTGGCGTGCCGCTCGCCACCGGGGCGCAGTGCGGGGGCCTCCGCTGCCGCGACCGGGCCGAGTTCCAAGCGCACGCCCAGTTCGCGGGCGCGCAGCGACCGGCCAAGCGCGGCATCCTGGCCCAGCCGCGCCCGGCCCAGCTCGGCCGCGATGCGCGGTGCCAGCGGCAACTCGCCACCGGTCAACGGTACGACGCGCACCCGGCAGCCGGCCACGCGAGCCAGCCTGGTCGCCACCGCATCGGCGGTCAGACCATCGACGACGCGGCCGGCCACGGCCGCGTAGCCGGAGGCCGCGCACAGCAGGGCGAGGGTCGCCTGGTGCGCGGCCGGATCATCGACCGCCCGCCGCACCTGTGCGGCGCAGAGCAGGCGATGCAGATGGTGCTCGATCGTCTGGATCAGCCCCGCCGCCGCCCCGTCCGCTTCCAGTTCGGCGATTTCGCGGGCGAGCATCGCCGGCAGCGGCGACATCGCTCCGCCCAGCCCGAGCTGCGTGCCGACCAGTTCTTCGCTGGTGCCGGCGGCGATCTCCCCGTGCGTGACGCCAAGCCCCGAGACCCCGCGCAGGCGGGCCGACGGCAGCGCCGCTGCCGCGACCGCCAGGGGGAAACGTTGTGGCGCCGCCACCACCGCATCGCGCAGCCACTGCGGGGCGGAAGCCATGCTCAGGCCTCGGCGGCGGCCACGCGTGGCGGCCAGCTCAGACGTTCGCCCCGGCTCGCGCAGGTCGCCTCGAGGCACGACAGGGTGCCCAGCGGCAGCAGGGCAGCGAGGGCGCAGTCCAGGACATTGCCCAGCAGCCAGGCCGCCGCCGGCCCGCCGAGCACGGCATCGTCGAGATCCAGTTCGTGCACCAGGGTCCGCGCCACCCCGCCATCGAGCGGCATAGCCGCAGCCCGCACGCGCAGGCCACGCACGGCCTCGGCCCAGCGCGAGGCGGAGGTCCGCCCCGACGCCTCGGCCGCCGAGCGGCGGTCATGCAGATCAAGCAGTGAGCGCAGCGCCGCGCCGTCGCTCACGCCGCCGGCGGCCAGGCGCAAGCGCGCCGCCAGCGCGCGGACCCGCGCCGGACCCTGCGGGGCAGGCACCGGCCGGCTGGGTGAAGCGAGGTTGGCGCACAGCAGGCCACCCGGCACCTCGCCACCCGGCTGGCGCAGGTCGCCAGGTGCCAGCAGCGCGGCGCGCGCACCGTCGGTAGCCCACACATCGACCGACAGCACCTCGCGCTCGGCGGCGGCATCGAAACCGGCGCAGGCCAGTTGCAGCGACTCGCTGTGCAGTTCCTCCCAGGCCGGGCCGGACACCACCGCACGGGCCTGCGGCCAGACGCGCGCGGGACGTCCGGGCGCGCTGCCACGGACGCCGGTGACCGCCCAGCACGCCGCGCCAGCGCGATCCGCGACGCGCAGGGCGTGTTCGCGCCGCGTGCCATCGATGATCAGCGGCTCGGCCCGCGCCGGCCACAGGTTGATCGCCGGCACGCAACCGGTCAGCAGATGACCCGGGGCGACCCCGCGCAGCTCGGGCGGCAACTGGGCCAGCGCCGCGACGACGCGCACGCTGGTATCCCCGTCGGCCATGCCCAGGCCAGGCGGCCCGCGCAGCTCGACGAACAGGCCGGCCTCCGGCCAGGCCAGGGCCTCGGCGAGGATGGCATGCCCGGCCCCCAGGCCGGGATCGCCCGGCAGCAGCGGAGCTTCCACGCCGGGACCGATCCAGTGCGCGGTCAACGGCACGCTGCGGCCCTCGCTGCTCAGCGCGCGCAGGTCGCGGGCGGTGACCAGGGCGCGCACCAGCGCGCGGGCCAGCCCCGGATCGGCATGGGCATGCAGGCGCAGGTTCGCGCCGGGCCGGCGCGCCGCCGCGCCCTCGCGCTGGGTCAGCACGATTTCCAGCCGGGGCGGATCGCCAGCGTGCAACTCGACGGCGCTGACCTGGGCGAACGGGATCTCGGCCGCCCAGGCGGTACGGAAGCGGCAGGGCTCGCCCTCGGTGGGGGCGCTGTCGAGACTCGCCCCGGCCGGCACGGTCACGGCATCACGCAGCCCCTTGCCCGGGGTGAAGCGCACAATGCACGCGGCGGGCAGCGGACGCAGCGCGGTGGGCAACAGGGCGGCGCACAGGCCCTGCATCACCTCGTCATCGACAGCGGCGATGCGCCCGCGCAGCCGTGCGGCGAGAAAGGCGGTGCCTTCGAGCAGGCGTTCGACATCGGGATCGGCCCCCGCCTCACCCAGCCAACGCGCCGAGGCCGGGTGCATGGCTGAGAACCCCTGGGCGGTGGAGCGCAGAGCCAGCAATTCATCACGAAACAGTGCCTCTTCGTTCCTCATCGTCTGGTCTCCACTAGGCCCTGGGCATCGACCGCGACCGTCGCACCCAGCGGCGGCCCGCCGGCGATGCGCGCCTGCACGGCGAAGGCGTGTCCCTCGTCATCCCCGCACTGCACCACGCGGACTTCGCTCAGCCGCGGATCGCCTTGGCGCAGGCTCAGCGCCATCGCCTCCTGCAATTGACGGCGCTGCTCGGAGTCGGGCAACCACGGCGGCAGGGTCGGCAGGCCGAGCTGGGGACAGGCCGGCGCATCGCCCAGGCGCTGCTGCAACAGCCTGCGCAGGTCCTCGAGCTGCGCATCACCCCCGGCAGCGGGACCGGCCAGGCGACGCAGCAGGCGTCCTGATGTTCGGCTCATCCCGCCTCCCGATCGAGACGTCCGACCAGATCAAGGACCACGTCGGCAGCACAGCCCGGCAGATGCGGACGCACGCGGAGATCGGCGCGCAGCCAACCGGCCCGACCCGCCACCCCGGACACCGTGACCTGGGCCTGGCGCAGCGGACGCCGGGCGCGCAGTTCGGGATCGGCGACCTGGCCATCGGCGCACAGGCCGTCGAGCCAGCGGTTGAGGCCACGCTCCAGTTCATCGACCGCGAGGTGGGCGCCCAGCCGCTCGCGCTGCAGCACCTTGAGATGATGCGCGATGCGTGACCCAAGCAGCACCAGAGGCAGTTGGTCAGCCGGCCCGGAATCATCCGCTCCGGCGCGCAGGGTCGGCAGATGCGGGAAGACCACCCCGGTCGCTCGACGCATCGCGCACAGCGGGATGATCCCCTGCCGAGCGAGTTCGGCGGCCAGGTCTTCTGGCAGCAGCGCAGCGACCGCCAGACGTGGACCTTCGGCACCGTCCGCGAATCGCAGGGCATCCTCGGCTCTGCCGCTCGCCGCTCCGGCGCACCAGCAGGTGCGCGCATGGCAGGCCGCAAGCCGCGCCGCCACCGCATGCGCCGCCCCGCCAAGCAGTGCGGCCTCGCCATCCCCGCCCGGACCACGCAGCACCAGCGGCGGCAGCGCGACCGTGACCTGGCGCGCCTCCTCGCGCTCGCGCAGCGCCCGCCAGGCGCGACAGGCCGGAGCCGCAAGCGCAGCCGCGACCTCGCGCATCCCCGCCACCGCGCCCCAGGAATCGAGGCCGAGCAATTGCGGACCCGCCGTGGTCAGCAGCGGAGCATGCGCCGCCGCCGCGATGGCTGCGAAACGGCGCAGCAACGCGAGGTCGGCGGGTCCGGGCCCGAGTTCCTGATCGAGCACGAGGACCGACCACGGTCGCCCGCCATGCTGGCCGAATTCGGTGCTGTAGATGGTGCGGTGCAGTCCGCTCGCGCTGGGTTCCGGTGCCTCGTCGAGATCGGCAGCCACCTCGGCGCGCGTCGCCGGCAGCACGCGCACCTCGACCCCTTCCCAGTGCTGTTCGGCCAGCAGCCAGAGGCTGCGCCAGGTCGCCTCCAACCGACGCCAGTCAGCGCGGCCGAGCAGTCCCTGCGCCAGTCCCGTGATGCGCTCTGCCAGCAGCGCCGCCGCCACATCGTGGCCCAGGCGCAACGCAGGATCCCCCGCTGCGCGCAACAGCTCCAACCGTTCAGCCTCCAGTCGTTGCAGGCCGGGCACCCGCCGCACCACGCCCACCACCGACCAGTCCTCCCACCCGCGCATCGCCAGCGTTCCCCCGCCCAGTTCCTCGGGCACGACCACCTGCGGTTGCAACGCAGCCATGATCCCCGGTCCCACCGGCACCGTCGCTCGTTCCCCCAGCGGCCTTCCACCCGCACGCCCCAGCACATCCGCGATCACCAGGATGCGGAACGGCAGTTCCTCCTCCGGCCTTTCGGTCGGACTGCCCAATCGCACCCGGACGCTGGTTTCCTGGGACATGACGCGTCATTCACTATCAGTAACCCAAAAGCACGCGCAAGCACCTGCGCGCGTATCTGTCGAAGTGCGAGTCGTGCGGGCGAGGGCGCCCGCGCCCCCGATCGCGGAGGCCGGTAAGTACATTCCTGCATGGAGCGGTGTTGGGGCATGCAGGGAGACGTGCTATCGTTGCGTTTATTGCAGATAACGATACACGCGATCCTATGGCCACGACACATCGCGCGACGGCAGTTCATACGCCTCGGCGCCCGACCATCGACCTGCGCGATGTTACGGGTGTGACTGTGCAGGTACGACTGCGCCGTACGGCGCAGCCGGTCGTGGTCACGCAATTGCATCGGCGTGCGGCGCGGGACTGGCTCGCCACCCAGATGCGGCAAGCAAGCCCAGCGGCGGACCTGACCACCACGCAGGCGGCGGCGCTGCTGGGGGTCAGCCGTCCACACCTCATCGGCCTCATCGAGGACGGACTCATGCCGTGCCGCATGGTCGGCAGCCATCGCCGCCTGGCCCGGCGCGACGTCGAGCGGTTGCGTGCCCGGTGGCAGCGTAGTCGCCGTCCGTTGGCGGCCATGGCAGCAGCGGGCGCCGAGATCGCGACGTGATTCTGATCGCGGTCCTCGACGCCAACATCCTCTACAGCGTCGCGACCGCCGATCCGCTCATCTATGCCGCCGAATACGGGGCGTGCAGCGTGGTGTGGAGCGAGCGGATCGCGGACGAGTACACCCGCAGCCTCGTGCGCGACGGTTTCCCGGTGGCAACGGTCGCACGTCGTCGCTTGGCGATGGAAACCGCCCTGCCTGATGCCTGCCTGTCCGATGCCCTGATCGAGCCTCATCTTCCCGCTGCAGCGATCATCATCCGCCAGGCCCGCCGGCATGGCTGTCTCCTACCCATTGCAGGGCAATGTTATGCCAATCTGGCGACAGATCATCACAGGTTCCCGGCTACGCTGGGCTGGAATCCTGTGACACTCAGCGACTGCGCAGCGAGCAGAGGACCACAGCCATGACCGACAGCCCAGATTCCCCCGGCGGCCACCTGCTGGTCTACCAGTCCGATGACGGCCGGGTGCGCCTAGAGGTGCGCCTGCAGAACGAGACGGTGTGGCTGACCCAGAGTGATCTCGCCCGACTCTTCGACTGCTCCGTTGACAACATCGCGCTGCATATCCGTAACATATTTGAAGATCGCGAGTTGGACCCAAAGGCAACCACCGAGGATTCCTCGGTGGTTCGCCAAGAGGGGCAGCGGCAGGTGCGTCGCACGCTGACCTATTACAACCTTGATGTCATCATTTCGGTGGGCTATCGCGTTAAAAGCACAGTCGCCACCCGCTTCCGCATCTGGGCGACCCAGCGCCTGCGCGAACTGATCGTCAAGGGCTTTACTCTCGACGACGAGCGCCTGAAGGAGCCAGCCAACGACCGCTACTTTGAAGAACTGCTGGCGCGCCTGCGCGACATCCGCTCGTCGGAGAAGGTGTTCTGGCGCAAGGTTCTGGACATCTACGCCACCAGCATCGACTACGACCCCAAGGCTCCGGTCACCCAGGACCTGTTCCAGCGCATCCAGAACCAGATGCACTGGGCGACCCACTGCCACACCGCCGCCGAGGTGATCATGCAGCGCGCCGATGCCAACCGGCCGTTGATGGGCATCACCAGCTTCCCCGGCTCGATGGTCCTCAAGCGTGACACCGAGGTGGCCAAGAACTACCTGAACCCCGACGAGTTGAACATCCTGAACCGCATCGTCACCGCCTACTTGGAAATGGCCGAGGTGCAGGCCCTGAACCGCCAGCCCATGACCATGCAGGACTGGATCGAGCGCCTGCGCGGTTTCCTGACCATGACCGGCCGCCCCGTGCTGACCCACGCCGGCACGGTCACCCACGAAGCCGCCCTGGAGAAGGCACACCAGGAATATGAGCGTTTCCGCCAGCGCCTGCTTCAGGAGCCGACTCCCATCGAACGCCACTTCCTGGAAGCCGAAGCCACCCTCAAGCAGGTGAAGGCCACGCTGGCCAGGAAGCAGAAGAAGAAGCCGAAGAAGAACGACACATAAAGCCGAGCTACTATGTCATGACTATGGCAGCACGCTAAGGAGATGATGACCGCCCGGTCGATCCGATGCAGCGCGGTCGCCTCGCCGAAGGTCCGCAGGTACTAGAGTCCTTGAGGGCAGCGACTTTGACCTGCCAAGTCAAAGTCGGCAAAGTCTCTGCCCTTGAGGACTCGGGGGTGCGGGGGCGCAGCC